>Ga0105048_10002184_pt1 | contig 31629 bp, 24 predicted proteins | sample MAT05_FD_78382 | JGI IMG/M metagenome (GOLD analysis project Ga0105048, IMG submission 78382) | Freshwater microbial communities from Lake Fryxell liftoff mats and glacier meltwater in Antarctica - MAT-05 | ecosystem: Environmental > Aquatic > Freshwater > Ice > Liftoff microbial mat | place... | reverse complement strand
CGAAGGCTGGCACGCCCGCTACGCAGGCGGCAAGGCTTCCGGCCCGGCCGGCAAGGTCGACCCGAACTCCGTGTATTGAGCCGGCCGACAGGTTTTCCGAGCGCAGCAGAGTAACCCTCTCATCAGATGAAGATGACAGTCGAAGTCGTGGCGGGGAGCCGAGCCCCGACGCGACTTTCTCATTTTCAGTTGACGTAACTCTATGGTCGTGAGATTGTAAGAGACGCCGTGCTCCTGCCCGGCGACTTTTCGTTCACATCCTGGAGGTCATGTCGTGCTTACTTTCCCGAAGCCCGCTACCCGGAGATATGCGTTCACACTCATCGAACTGTTGGTGGTGATCGCCATCATCGCGATTCTGATCGGGCTGTTGTTGCCCGCTGTGCAGAAGGTTCGCGAGGCGGCGGCGCGGATGAAATGCCAGAACCACATGAAGCAGTGGGCATTGGCCATGCACGGCTACCACGACTCGCTCGGCCAGTTCCCGAAGGGTTCCAGCAACGGCTCCGCACTCCGACAGACGTGGGTGATGTACCTCTGGGCCTATGTCGAACAGAATTCCCTGGCGTCCAACAACGACCTGAGCCGGCACTTCTACCTGACGCCCGGCACCATCGGAAACACGATGAACGGCCTGTGCGGCGCCCGCGTGCCGATCTACTACTGCCCGAGCGACAACGGCATCGACCTGACGACGACCTTTTATCAACGGACCCGCGGCAACTACGTCGTCTGTTGGGGCAATGCCCTCTACGACGATAGGCGACCCGCGGCCTCCGGCGGCACCGCCGGCACCGCCAACTTCGGCATGTTTCATCACATCGGCGGCGTGCGGGCCAATCCCGGCATCGTCCGCATGGCGTCCTTGACGGACGGCACCTCGAACACGTTGATGCTTTCCGAAAGCCTGATGGCGAAGTCGGCCGCCGACGACGATTGGCGCGGGGACATTCACAACGACGACGGCGTCTTCCGCTTCCACACCAACATCACGCCGAACTCGACCTCGCCCGACCTCATCAGCAGCACCAACTACTTCCGCCAGAACGGCGACCCGTTGATGCCGGTGGCACTCGGCAACCCGCAGCGGGCGGCCGCCCGCAGCCGCCACTCGGGCGTCGTCAACGCCGCCTTGGGCGACGGCAGCGTTCGCACCTTCCGAAACGCGATTTCCGCACAAACCTGGGCCGCACTCGGTACCATTTCGAACGGCGAGGTGGTCAATGCGGACTAATCTTCGAGCGGTTGCCCTGCTCTATCTCCTCGGTCTGGGCACTACCGGTTGCGACGATAGCCCGGCCACAGGCACCGTCAGCGGCACCATCACCGTGGACGGTGCCGTGCCCGCCGACGGGGCATCGATCAACTTCATGCCGATCGACGGCAAGGGCGTCACCAGCGGTGCGACCTTGGACAAGGGTAAATATTCCGTGAAGGTGCCCGTCGGCAATATGAAGGTCGAGATCCGTGCCCCCAAGCCCGCGAAGGGTGGAAAGGTCGCGGCGAAAGCCGAACCAGGCCCCGGCGGCGATGGCCCGGGAGGCGGCGGTTGGATCGAGGAATCGCTGCCGCCTGAGTATCACGAAAAATCAACGCTGACCTACGACGTAAAGTCCGGCAGTCAGGAAAAGAATTGGGAGTGCTCGACCGCTAAGAAGTGATCGGCGGCGCAAGAATTTCGCCTGCCGCATTGCGGCAGGCGATCAGCTTTGGTTTTACTTGCGGATCCGCACGTTGCGGAACGCCACCGTGTCGCCATGGCCGGCAAAGCCGAAGTGACCCTTGGTGTTTGCAATGCCACTATGTGGCGTCTTGGGATCGCGCATTTTGGCAGTCACCTTCGACACGTCACCATCGAGCACTTTACTGCCGTTGAGTTCCACTTTGATCGTCGAGCCGACGACGCTGACCTGCATGAAATTCCACTCGCCGACCGGGCGAAGGTAGCCGCGGGCCACCGGCAGGACGCCATAGGCCGAGCCGTTGTATTGGCGTGGGTCGAGCTTGGCGTATTGCTTGGCGGTGTCGTCCAGAATCTGAATTTCGCAGAAGCCCGTGATCGACGGGTCGCCCTTGCCGGGGTAGCGCAGGGCCAAGCCGTTGTTGCCGCCGGCGGGGAGTTTGTATTCGACCTGCACAGTGAAATCCGCGAATTCCTCCTTGGTGAATAGGTTGCCGCCCTTCCCCTTCTTGCCGACGATCGCACCGTCCACGACTTCGTAGTCGGCGGTGGCGCCTTGCCAGCCGTCGAGCGTTTTGCCGTCGAAGAGCGGCGTGAATCCGCTTGTCTTCTTCATGAGCATCGCATTGGCTTCCTCGGCCGGGATTTCGCGGGCGAAGATGTTGCGCCAGCGAATCTCGCCGCCGTGGGTCTGCAGGATGATCGGTGCCTTCGCCTGCATCGCGGCCTTGCGATCGTAGTAGTTTTCCTGCCGGGCGTGATCGACCACCAGCTGATCGTTCAGGTACACCGTCACGTACTCGCCGACCATCAGGATGCGGAACTTGTTCCACTCGCCCAAGGGCTTATCGGCTTTCACCAGCGGATCCTTGCCCGCGGTACCGGCCGTGTTGTTCCACAGGCCGCCGCTGCCCTTGTCCGCTCCGAGTTTGAACTTGGCGGTCTCGGTGCTGTCCCAGATTTGAATCTGCGGCGTGGCCTTCATGTAGATGCCGCTGTCGGCCTTCGCGACCGTCTTGTATTCGATCAGAAACTCAACGTCGCCGAATTCCTGCACCGTAGCGAGATAGGCGCCGTTGCCGTCATTGACGAGTTCCCCGTTTTGGGCACTCCAGTGTTTCTTGGCGTCCGTGGTCCACTCGGCGAACTTGGCGGCGCGTTCGTCGGCCGTGAGCTTGGCCATGTCGGCCGGGGCGGCACCCTTGGCGTGGACGGCGTAACCCTGCCAGCCCTCCAGGTCCTTACCGTTGAACGCGGCTTTGAAACCGGCGGGGGCCTCCTGTGCGGCCACGGTGGCAGCGACCGCAGCGAGGGCCAAGAGGGAAAATGTGGAACGCATGAGCATGGGAAACGTCTCGGCGGGGAATGCGGCGGGAAGCCGCGGGGTGGTGGGTCCGCACAGGCGATGATACCGGGTTGCCGATCGGAACGGCAAGGAACTGTTCGCCGCATATGTATCATAACTCAGGCCGCATCGGGAAAACGCGGCCGCACTTTCCCCAAGGAGACGACGACCATGACGCGCTGGATGATGGTACTGACGATGCTCGCCGCGACGGCCTTCGGCCTGCAGGCGGACGACAAGGAGACCAGGCGGATGTTCGAACTGCGGATGTACACGGCGAAGGAAGGCAAGCTGCCCAAGATCGTCGAACTTTTCGAGAAGACCGGCGTTGTCCTTTACGCCAAGTACGACATCAAGGCCCACGGCTTCTTCACGTCGACGGACCCGAAGCAACCGAAGTTCGTGGCTCTCCTCAGCCACGCGGACAAGAAGAGCCGGGACGAAAACATCGCCAAGGTCCGCGGCGACGAAACCTTCAAGACCGCGTTCGCGGCATTGAATGCGGACGGCCCGATCATCGAGAAGGCCGAAGAGTTCTTTCTCAACGAAACGGATTACACGGTGGCCCCGGCGAAGAGCGAAGGCGAACGGGTCTTCGAACTGCGCAGCTACACGACGACGACGGGCAACCTGAAGCACCTCGACGCCCGCTTTCGGGACCACACCCGCAAGCTGTTCGAAAAGTACGGCATGACCAACCTTTGGTACTTCCACCAGACAGCCGCGAGTAAGGACGCCGCGAACTCGCTGATCTACTTCATGGCTCACAAGAGCAAGGAAGCGCACGATCAGAGCTTCGACAAGTTCCGCACCGACCCGGAATGGATCGCCGCACGCGATGCGAGTGAAAAAGTCGGCGGCGGCAGCCTGACGGCCAAAGACGGCGTGAAGAGCCTGATGCTGCAGGCCACGAGCTTCTCGCCGCTGAAGTAACGCTCTCCGGCGAGCGGCGGGTGGTAAGCCGCCGTGTCTGCCTGTATCAACGGACAAGACACGGCGGGCACCCACCCGCCGCTCGCCTTTTCTGAGGACATCGCCCGATGCCGGAATCCCGTTCCTCGAATCGGCTGATTTGGCTCGGCACTGCCGTTTGGCTTACCGGCGCCGCGGTTCTCGGCTGGTACGCGCACCGGTACGACTGGTCTCCGGGTGTGGTCATCCTCGCAGCGTGCGGCTGGTGCGCGGTCGCGGCGGGGTTGGCACGCCAGTCGGTACGCGGCCTGTTCGGCCCGGTGTTTCACTACGAAGTGGTTCGGCTGGGTCGACGCAAATCGACCTTCATTTTCCGCCTCATCTACATCCTCGGTCTGATGGCGCTGTTGGGACTGCGCTACCTGACCTGGCTCGAAGACCAAGGCTACTTCCGCGCCTCGTCCCGCGATGTGATCGACAGCCAGAGGCTGTCCGAATTCGCCACGGAATTTTTCCTGATCTTCTCCGGCGTGCAGGTGGTCGTCGTGGCCCTGCTGACACCGGTTTACGTGGCGGGCAGCATCGCGGACGAGAAGGAACGCAAGACGCTGGAGTTCCTGCTCGCGACCGACCTGCGCGGGCATGAGATCGTCTTCGGCAAGATGGCGGCGCGGGTGCTCACCTTGCTCATGTACGTGCTTGCGGGCCTACCGATCATCGGCTTCCTGCAGCTCTTCGGCGGCATCGACCCGGACCTGCTGCTCGTCTCCACAGCAGCGAGTGTGATCACCATTCTCGGCTTCTCGGCGGTCTCGATCTTCTGTTCGGTGAATCTGCAGAAGCCGCGCGATGCCATCGTCATCAGTTACATTTTGTTGATTCTCTATCTCGCCCTCTCACTCGCGGTCGTCGGCTATTGTGCCTACCTGTCCAGGTCGACCGGGCCGGGCACCATCTGGCTGGGTTTGGATCTCAAACCGATTGCAGACGGCTTGTACGAAGGCATGCAGTGGGTGACCGGTGGGAACCTGCTGTTCCACATCGTGTTCATTCTGGAAGGCAGTTTCCGCACCGGTCTCACCTCGGGCATCCTGACGGCGGCGCTTGTGAAGTATGCCGCGTTCTGGGGTGCGACGTCGTTTGTGCTGCTGCTTTACGCCGTCAAGCGGCTGCGGCCGATCGCGCTGGAGCAGCGGGACAATGCCCCGCGTAAGCTCTCGAAACGCACCGCCCGGCTTCGGCCGGAAGTCGGTACCGATGCGATGCTGTGGAAGGAAGTCTTCATCGAGGGGCGCGGCCGTACGGGCTGCCTGGGGGCATTCGTGTCGATCGCCATCGTCATGCTGGTGTTCATCGCGCCGGTCATCCTGATCATCACGCACTTCGGCCAATACATCCCGATCCTCAGCGATCTGTTCGATCTGCGTTTCGACGGCCTCGACTACTCTCAGCGCTTCAACGATTTCCGCAAAGCCATCGGCCTGTGGGTGCGGATCGCCACCGGCGTTATGTCCGCACTTGCGTTCCTGGCGGCGGCCGTGCGCGGTGCCGGTGCCGTGTCCGGCGAGCGCGACAAGGATACGTGGATCAGCCTCATTTCCACGCCGCTGAGTGCGTGGGAGATGCTTCGCGGCAAGTGGTTCGGCTGTCTCTACAGCCTGCGGAAAATGTACTTCGCGTTGCTGCTGGTTTGGGCATTCGGGTTGTTCGTCGGCTCGGTGCAGCCGATCATGATCGTCGCCGCGGTCATCCACCTCTTCGTCTACATTTCCGCGTTCTGCTGGATCGGTATTCTCTGTTCCATCAGCGCGCGGAATACGCTGATCGCCTCGGTGCGGGCGCTCTTCGTCAGCTTCATGGTCGGCGGCGGCTTCTGGGCGGTGATCGGGATCTGCTGTTGTCTGCCGCTGGCGCCGCTACTGCGTGGGCCGGATGATTTAAGCGTCGCTTCGGACTACCTGTCGCAGTTTCTGCTCGGCTTAACGGCACCCTTCGTGATGGGTTGGCTGCCGCTCCGGGAATTCACGGAGCGGGGCACCGTCCCATTCAGCCCGCGCGAAGGTGTGTTGGCTCCGTTCATTCCATTCGTCGGGTTGATGATCTGGGTCCTGTTCACGTGGCTGTTGGGCCGTTCGGCACTGCTCTCTTATCAGGCGATCTCGAACCGCAATGAATCGGCAAAGATTCCCAAGCGGGAACCAAAGCGATGATGACCCGGCTTCTGAACTTTCAACCGCCCAACGAGGCGGCATTGCTCGCCGCCGTCGACGTGATCCATGCCGGCGGGTTGGTCGCGTTTCCGACTGAGACGGTCTACGGCCTTGGGGCCGATGCGTTGAATCCAGGCGCGGTCCGGCGCATCTTTTCTGCGAAGGGGCGGCCCAGCACCAATCCGCTGATCGTCCATATCGCGGACGTTATACAGGTGAAGCGCGTGGCGGCAGCATGGCCCGAAGCAGCGATGAAATTGGCCGCGAAGTTCTGGCCCGGGCCACTGACCATCGTCGTACCCAAGCACGACCGCGTGCCGGACGCCGTCACCGCAGGCGGACCAACCGTGGCCGTGCGATGTCCCTCGGCCCCGGCGGCACTGGCGCTGCTCACCGCCGTCGGCGTTCCGCTGGCCGCCCCGAGTGCGAATCGTTCCGGAGAGCTTTCGCCGACGACCGCACGACACGTGATGAAAAGTCTGGCAGGTGAGGTGGAACTCGTGCTCGACGGCGGTCCGTGTACGGGCGGGATCGAATCGACGGTCATCGACGTCAGTCGGATGACCTATCGCCTGCTTCGCCCCGGTCTGGTTTCGCTCGAAGCACTCGAACGGATCCTCGGCCCCATCGAAGTGCCCGGAGGAAACGACTTCGACGGCGAAGCCTTCCCCTCGCCCGGGATGCAGACCCGCCACTACGCACCGCGAACGCCGTTGGAACTTTTCGCAACCCATGCCGATCTCGATCAACGCTTGGCGGAATGTACAGGTTCGCGCTCGGCGGTTCTGCGTCTCCCCGATTCCCCGGAAGCGGCATCGGCGATGCTCTACGAGGAACTGCACCGCCTCGACGCCGGCGGCTGCGACCGCGTTCTCGTCGTGCTGCCGCCTGATGAACCGCAATGGCTCGCGGTCCGCGATCGGTTGCTGCGGGCGGCATCGCCGGCTTAGATCGTGCGCTTCTTCGGTCCGCGGATCGCCTCCGCTTCCAGCGGGTTGTCCGGCCAACTGTGCTTGGGGTAGCGGCCTCGGAGGTCCTTGCGAACCAACGGATAGCCGTTGATCCAGAAGCTCGCCAAGTCCGCCGTCACCTGCTGTGGGCGATAATTGGGCGAGAGCAGGTGGAGCAGCACCGGAACCCGGCCGCCCGCGATTCGCGGAGTTTCGGCCAAGCCGAAGAGTTCCTGAATCCGCACCGCCAGAATCGGTGGCCGGCCTTCCTCATAAGTCAGCGCGATCGCGCTGCCGGTGGGCACGACGATGTGCTCCGGGGCCTCGCGGTCGAGCCGTTGCCGTTGGTCGTAGTTGAAAAGACCATGCAGCCGATCCAGCCACGGGGCAGCCCGCAACTCCGCGAACGATTTACGGCCGCGACAGAGATCGAGCAACCAATCGTGAAGCATGGCCGGATCGAAGCTCGGCAGGTCGAGATCCGGCCGCCACGCGTTCAGGCAATGCCACCGGGTCAGGAACTTCCCGGCGGCACTGTCCGCGGCGGGCGTCACTTCACTCCAACGGCGTTGGGCCGATTCCGCCAGCAAGGCCGTCACCTCCGGCTCGCGGTCGCTCGGCAGATGGGAGGGCGTCTCGTCCAGAATCAAGTCACCGTAACGGGACACCTTGCGGGCGACGAGCCGGGTTTGCTCCTCGTCGAAGGTCAGTTCGTGCGATGTCGTCACCCACGCGGCAGGCAGTTCGCTGCGAGCGATCGCCGACGCGGATCGAACGAGGGATTCACTACCACCGGCATCGACATCGACGGCAACGAACAGTTCCGCCGTCAAACCGGAGGACGGCGCGAACCGCAGCCCGCGGCCGCCGAGCATGACGGCGCGCGAATCGCCGAGGGAGCGCCGCTTGGCAAGACGATCGGCGTAAGCGGCAAAGACTGCCTGCCTGAGGGCGGTTTCCGGATCCGCGGCGCGGAAGTTGGTACGTCCGAGGATGCGTTGCAACTGCTCGGCCGACCGGCAGACATTTCGCGCCGCGCCGCGATGAAGCGAACCGCAAGCGAACTCGGTACGGCCGGTTTCCTGAAACTCGAGAAGCGCAAAGACGCGGTCGCCGACATCGGAATCGGTGGCGACCGCTCGGCGATGCGGATCGCGGTTGAACGGATCGCGGTCGCCGAGGAGCGCCCCGGCCATGGCCGCTTCCGCTGCAATGCCCAGATCGCGGCCCACGAGAAGCAACCGGCCGACGCGCGGATGCACCGGCAGCCGAGCGAGTTCCTTCCCCAGCGGCGTCAGCGAGCCGTCGTTCCACGCACCGAGAAAGCTCAGCAGTTCCAACGCTTGAGTGACACTCTCCGGCTTCGGGGCGTCGAGCCAAGGGAAGTTGAGGAAGTCCGTCTCACCGACCGCCGCCAACGTCAGCACGGCCGAGGCGAGATCGACGCGGCGGATTTCCGGTTCGAGTTGCTCCGGCCGAGCACGATGGCCGAGTTCGTCCCACAGGCGGATGCAGAGGCCGGGTTGTGTGCGTCCCGCACGACCGGCCCGCTGCTCGGCGGACGACCGTGCGATCGGCCGAAGTTCCAGCCGATCCATGCCGACCGAGGGATCGAACTGTTGCACCTGCGCCAGGCCCGAGTCGATCACGATGGTCACGCCGTCCACCGTGACCGACGCCTCAGCGACATTCGTGGACGCGATGATTTTCCGTTGCGTCGTCTTCTGCAACGCCCGGTCCTGTTCCTCAGGCGGCAAGTCGCCGTGCAGAGGCAAAAGCAGATCACCATCGCGGTCAGCGCGATGGGCCAGGCGTTCGAGGACATTCCTGATTTCGCGCACGCCGGGCAGGAAGATGAGCACATCCCCCGGGTCGCGGAGTGTCGCTTCCTCCACGGCGGCAACCACGTGATCGTCGAGTTTCGTTTCACTGCGTTTCGGCCGATAACGGATCTCGACCGGGAAGGTTCGGCCGTCGCTGGTCGCGGTCGGGCAGTCGCCCAAATACGCAGCGAGCGGGGCCGTATCGATGGTGGCGGACATGACGATGACTCGGAGTTCCGGCCTGACCGTGCGACGCAACAGATTCACCAGACCCAAGGCGAGATCGGTTTCCAGGCCGCGTTCGTGAAACTCGTCGAAGAGGATGGTGCCGACGGTTTCCAGAAACGGATCGTCCTGAAGCATCCGCAGAAGAATTCCGGGCGTGAGTGCGACGCAGCGCGTGTTCGGCCCGGCGACCCGCTCGAAGCGAACCTGAAAGCCGAAGCGGCCACCGAGCGGCGTGCCGTCTTCATCCGCCATGCGCCGGGCTGCCGCCCGTACAGCCACTCGCCTCGGCTCGACGAGCAGCACGATCCCCGGCGAATCCGCGAGCAGCGCCGGCGGCACCCGAGTCGTCTTGCCGGCTCCGGTCGCGGCGCGGAGAACCAACGCGCCGGTCTCCTGGAGCTTCGCGCGAATCTCGGGCAGCAGCGCATCGATCGGCAGGGGAGTCATGCGGGAGAACGACCTCAAAAATGAAACAACTTCCCGACCCCTCGGGAAGTTGTTCAGTTTATCAGTCTGGTTTGCAGATCTCAGTCGTTCGGTTTCTCGGGCTTCTTCGGCTCCTTGGTCGGAGCTGTTGGAGCTGTTGGAGCCGGTGCTCTCGGAGCACTTGGCTTGCCGACCTGCGGCGGCACTTGGCGGGGTTGTTGCGGCACCGGTGCCGGCGGACGAACCGGGGCGGGCGGCCGTACGGGTTGCGGCTTCGGCGGCAACACCGGCTGGGGCACAGCAGGTTGCACCGGCAGCGGCCTCGGTGCGGCTGGAGCAGGCGGCAGCGTCTTGACCGGCACCGGCTGAGCGGGTTGCGGCTTCGGCGAATTCGGCGGTGCAGGTAGCGGAATCGGCCCATCCATCGGCTTCCGCGGCATCACGGGTACGACCGGCTGCGGCTTGACGGGCACCGGAGTCCCGGTCGGCCCTTGGGCCGGCGGCGCGCCGATCTTCGGCGGCTGCGGCATCGGCGGCTGCGGCTTCCCTTGTCCCGGCGTCGGGTTCACCGGCGTCGGTGTCGGCAGCGGCTTCGAGGGAACCTTACCTGCTTCCGGAACCATCGTCGGATTCGGCTTCATCGGGTTCTGCGTCGGCGTCGGCACGGGTGCTGCCGGCCTAGTTGCGTTCAGGCTCGGTTGTTGTTGGGCCGGCTGTTGCTGCGGCGGCGTCGGCGGCAGGGCCTTCTTCGGCTCCGTAGGAGCTTGAGCGCGGGCGACGACTTGTTTCGGCACTTCCAACGCGACCTGGCGCGGCTTGTCGGCCTGCGTCATCGGCGTCAGTTGACGGGCGGCAAGTTGCGACTCCGCCTTGTTCCGCTGCACACCCACTTCGCGAAGCTGCCTGGCGAGTTGCTGCTCCTTGGCTTGGTCTTCTTTGGCCACGGGCCGAAGGGTGACCGCGGTGTTGGTTTGCGGCAGCGTCTTGAGCGGCTGGACCATCGTCAGTTGCTGAGCCGCAGCCGATGGCACCGGGGCCGGGTTCACAGTGCGGTTATTGTTTGTGACGTTGTTGGTCACGTTCGTGACGTTGTTGGTGACATTGGTCACGTTCGTGATGTTGTTGACGACCGTATTCTGTTGAATCAGCGTCCGCGGCGGGCGGGCGATAACGCCGTTGTAGCGGCCGACGTAGACCTCGTTGATCTGATTCACGAACACCGGATTGTTCCGAAATCCGGCCTGGTAGTAGCTCCAGAGCGGATCGTACTGGTAGCCGCGGCCGACCGTGACGGACAAGCCGAAGCCCGAACCTCGACCGTTACTGTTCCATGCCGAGAAACCGATGCTCGAATATCGCGGCTCGAAGTAATCCCCGAAGTAGTAGTTGCTCACCCCTTGGCGAACGAACAGAGCGCCGAACATCGCCTGCGTCGGCACGGCGTAGACCGGCGTATAGACGAAGGCCGGTCGGTTCACGAACACCGGGGCGAAGTGCACCGGGGCGAACAGAATGCCGCGTTCGGCGACCGGGTAGTCCCAGTAGCCGTCGATGAACAGGTAGCCCCCGGGCGTGTAGCGATAATGGGACGGCGTCCACACCCAACCTGGGCGGTGCTCCATCCAATAGCCCGGCCGCCAGAAGTAGCGACCGCGATGCACCCAGCTTCCCGGCACGTAGTACGACGAGACCGTCGGCTGCGGCACGCTCGGGGCAAACTCCAACGGAGCCGGCGGGGGCGGCAGGTATTCGAGTTGTTGCTGCTGTTGTTGGACGATGAGTTGCCAGAAGCCGTGGACCCACTGGCGACCGCCGGCGACTTCGCGCCACGAACCGGCGATCCAAACGCGGCCCGGAGGCGGGACGCGCCAGAAACCGCTGATCCAGATGAAGTCGGTCCGTTCCTCGTCGTAGGCCCAGTAGCCGGGAATCCACTGCACGTTGTCGCCGTCCGGCTTCTGGTCCGGCGGCAGTTCTTCGATGGGGTTGGGCGGCATGCGTTCGACGATCGGGCCGGCGGCGGGTTGCTCGGCCGTGGAGGCGAAGGCCTCGTGGACCGGGCCGCGCGTCAGCACTTCGACACCGGGGTTGCCGGGTTGCGTGCCGGGAGCGGGCGCCGAGCTGATGGGAGGCTGTTGAGCCGCAACCATCGCGGATTGGGACGGCACGGCGAGCAAAGCCGCCAACAAGCCGCCGATGATGACGCGAGCCGAAAGACTCATGATGACAACCTCCTGGAGCGACCCCCAACGAGCGCCGGGCATCGACCCTCAACGCCGTACTTCCGCAAACTTGCGCAAAACGGGAAGTTTCGCTCAAGTCCAGCATCCCATTCTACCCGATCCCGTTGTTCGACGGAATCGATACCTTCCCCACCCAACCCGCACAATCGCAACCGATCCGATGCGAATCTGTTTGTTCACTCCTCATCGGCATTCGGCTGCACAATCCGCAAGGTTTCCGGAAATCGTACAATCGCTACGGATTGCGCAGTCTCCCATGAGGTGTCCCATGACTCGATTCGCCGTGATTTTATTCCTGCTGGGCGCGTCCGCATTCGCTCTACCGGCGGCCGAACGGCCGAACATCGTCCTGATCCTGGCTGACGATCTCGGGTATGGGCATCTCGGCTGCTACGGACAGACCAAGATCAAGACGCCGCATTTGGACAAACTCGCGGCGAACGGAATGCAGTTCACCAACGCCTACGCGGGTGCCACGGTCTGCGCGCCGTCGCGCTGCGCGTTGATGACGGGCATGCACGGCGGGCGCGGTCGGGTGCGCGGCAACAGCGGAGCGATCACAAGGAGCGGCGTTGCGTTACTCGCCGAGGACTTGACGGTGGCCGAAGTCGTCAGGAAAGCGGGCTACACGACGGCACTGGTGGGCAAGTGGGGCCTCGGCGAAGCGGGTTCGACTGGCATCCCGACGAAGAAAGGCTTCGACCTCTTCTACGGCTATTTGAACCAGACGCATGCCCACGATTACTTCCCTGAGTTCCTGTGGCGAAACGAAACCAAGGAGAAGCTCGACAACCCGCGCTCGGCGACCGTCGGCGTGACGGCCAAGGAGAATGTCTACGCGCCGGACCGCATGCTTGCCGAGGCAACAGCGTTCTTGGACGCGAACAAAGCCAAACCGTTCTTCCTCGCCTTCACGACGACCTTGCCGCACGCCAACAACGAGCGGACCAAAGCAACCGGCGACGGCAACGAGATTCCGTCGAACGCGCCATACGCCGATGAGCCGTGGCCGGCGGTCGAGAAGAACATCGCGGCGATGATCACGCGAATGGATGCGGACGTGGGTGCGATCGTCGCCAAACTCGCGGAGTTGAAGCTGACTGAGAAAACGCTGATTCTGTTCAGCAGCGACAACGGACCGCACAAGGAAGGCGGCAACGATCCGGAGTTCTTCAACGCCTCGGGTCCGTTCTCGGGCATCAAGCGGTCGCTGAAGGACGGCGGCATCCGCGTGCCGTTCATCGTCTCTTGGCCGGGCAAGGTGCGGGCGAGTTCCAAGAGCGACTTTGCAACAGCGTTCTGGGATTTCCTTCCCACGATCGCCGCCGTTGTGGGCCAACCCGAGCCGATGTGCAACGGCGTCTCGATCGTACCGACGCTGATCGGTCGCGGCGATCAGATCCAACACGAGATGCTCTACTGGGAATTCCACGAAGGCGGATTCGTTCAGGCCGTGCGCTACCGGAACTATAAGGGGCATCGCGCGGCACCGAGTGGGCCGTTGCAACTCTTCGACGTGGACATCGATCCGAAGGAACTCAACGACATTTCCGCCAAGAACCCGAGCATTGTCCGGATCATCAACGATCTCTTGAGGACCGTCCGCACCGAGTCGGCCGAGTTCCCGATCCGCCCGGCGAAGCTCAAGAAATAATCGGCGTCGGCTTGCGCCGCAGCTGTTCCGCAGCATCCACGGCAACTCGGATGTTCGCGCTGAGGTCGGCCAGCATCGGCTCGCGCTTCATGCCGTCGTAGTGCCCGGTCGGCAGGGCCTTTCCGTAGACCAGCCCGATCGAGCGGCCTTCCGGTTTGTGGATCAGCATCTCCGGATGCGGGAAGCGTTCGTGCCTCGGCCAGAAGTGGTACGCCCCCGCCAAGCCGACCGGCACGATGGGGCACTTCGCTTTTTTGATCAGCAGCGCGATGCCGGGCTTCAACGGCTGCAGGGTGCCGTCGTGCGTCCGTTCCCCCTCGGCGAAGACGACCACCGCCCGGCCCTTTTCCAGTTGATTCAGCACCATCTGCAGCCCGTCCTTGCCGAAGCCGCGGTCGATCGGCACAGCGCCGTAGGCCCGGATCGCGGCGGCAAAGAGACGGTTGCGGAAGAGACTGTCCCGGGCCAGGTAGACGAGCCACCGCGGCGAGGCGTTGCCGATGAGCCACGGATCCAGAAACGATTGATGGTTGGCGACAAGCAAGCACGGACCGCTGCCGGGAACATTGGCGCGGCCACCGACGCGGAAGCTCAGGCCCACCGTCAGCCCGAACAGCACCGGCCAGTAACTGGCGTGAAAGACGACTCGCTGCGTCAAGCCGTCCGGGAGAGACATGGATCGACCACCTCCGTCAACCGGGCGAATACCTGCTCGGGCGTCAGGTCGTCGGTGGCGACGACCACCGCGCCGGCGGGCACCTGCAACGGATGGTGCCTGCGCGATTCGTCGCGGCGATTCCGTTCGGCGAACCCGTACACGAGTGCTGCAAATTCCGGGCTGCCCTCGTCGCTTTGCAAGCCTTTTTTCAAGGCGTAACGGCGGGCCTGTACCGTCGTGGAGGCCGTCAGGTAAAACTTGAAGTCGGCGTGTGGGAAAACGTAACTGCCTTGATCGCGCCCCTCGGCCACGACTCGCTCGTGCCGAGCCGCAATGCGGCGCTGTTCGGATTGGAGTTTCAGCCGTACTTCGAGGTATTCACCGACGATGCTGGCCACCTTGCCGATACTTTCAGTGAAGATCGCATCGTGATCCACGACTTCGCCGTTGAGGATCACACGGTCGCCCTCCAACTCGAAAACATCTTCGGCGATCAGGCTCAGCAACAGGTCGCGCGGCGGTTCATCGCCGTTGGCACGCAGGGGCACACCGTGGGACGTGAGCTTGTGAGCGACGGTACGGTACATCGCCCCGGTGTTCAGCAGGCAGCACCCATAGCGCGCCGCCAAGTTGGCGGCAACGGTCGATTTGCCGGTGTGCGCTTGGCCGTCGATGGTGATGATCATGCGGTGTCCAACGACTCAGCGGACGCGAAGAGTCATCGTATCGTTTTCCTTGACGGTCATCTTCACGGATTCGGCACCGGAGTGCAGCAGTTCGTAGGTGAACTCACCGGCCTTGATGTCGACCAGGCGGATTTGCCCCGGTTCCAAGCGATACGATTGATCGTTGACCATCATCGAGACCGAAACGGGATACTCGTTGACGAGCCTAAGCACGGCCTTGGGGCCGACGATCGGCTTCTCCTTCGGCATCTCCTTCGCGCCGTCCTTGGCAGCTTCCTTCGCGGTATCCTTGTTGGGGACGGTCGGCGTTTGGGCGGTCACCGATTTGGCGTTGGCAAGTTCGGTCATGCGGCCGTCGAGTTTGAGGAGCAATGCTTCGATCGACTTCAGCCGGCCGTCCATCTCATTGACCTTTTGAATCAGCCCGGCTTCGGTTTTGCCGTCGGCCGACTTTTTGCCGAGAACTTCGTCGGCGAGTATCATGCGTTCCTTGCGCTCGGCGGCGACTTCCTTGCGGATCGCTTCGAGCGCGGTCTTCAGTTCTTCGACCGGATCCTTCTTCATTACCTGTGTTTCGGGCTTCTTCTCGTCGGCCTGCGGAATCTTGTCCGGCACGGTCGCGGCTTGGATCGGTGCCGTGGCGAGAGCCAGACCCATGACGGCGGACTTGACGGTGGTGAAGGACGGGATCATCGGCAGTTCTCCGGCGGTGTCGTTCGCGGTGGGAACGATCGGCCGGCCGGGGCTGCTCGCGGGAAAAGCGGGAACACCGGCCGACGGATTCGTCGGTGTCACGCTAAGCGGGATTGGAGCGACGGGCAAGGAAAATTTCGGTTCCACCGGCTGAATCGGCATAACCGGCAACTGCATCTTTTCCGATTGGGCAGACTGGGGTACGGCTGCAGTCGGGACGGCCAGCCGTGGATGCGGTCGCGGCAGCGGGGCCGTTTCGCGCGGATCGGCGACGATCAACAGCGGCTGAACTTCGATCGGCGCTACGGGAAGGCTCGGCGGCGCGACCACGATCGGCGATGGGGAAACCATCGGCATCATCGGCTCCGGCATCATCGGCAATGCGGGAAGCTGCGGCACGACGGGCGACGGCCCAGTGCTCGGCAACGACGGCCAGGCGCCGGGCGGCAGACTCGGCAGTGCAGGCACCTGCAGGGTCGCCTGCACGACGCCTTCTTCCGGCATGGGCAAGGGCGCCGCGGGCTTGGTCGGCGTGTTCCACTGCGGCTGATCGTCGGCTTGGACCATTGCCCGCAGCGGCAGCGGTTCGGCCACGGCCACGCGGTACAGCCCGAGGCTGCCGGCGCCGACGGCCAACCCTAGGCTCGTCATTCCCAGGATCGGCAGGTTTCGTCGCCGCGGTTTCCGATTCATGCCGGTCATCTCGTTCCCCTTGCAGGCAATAATGGCCGCCGCAAACGACCGCGTTTCCCCCGAAACGCGGTCGCCGGCGGCGTTAGTTTTCTTCGTACTGGGCGATGCGGTTGACCGGCGTTTCGCGGTCGTCCGAGTCGTCGTTCGTTTCGATGGCGAATTCCATCAGGAAGGCGTCCTCGCCCGAGTCCTCGTAGTAGTTCCGCAGGACCCGCTTCGCCTTGAAGTCCTGTGAGCGGAAGAAGCATTGGGCATCGAGGTTGCGTTCGCGCACCGCCAGCGTGATCTTGCTGCGGCGATGACTGCCGAGCTTGCCGACGAGCTTCTGCACCATCTGGATGCCGACGCCGTTGCGGCGGAACTCCGGCGCGACTGCGAAGTTCAGCACGTGCAGCCGCGTCTTGTGGAGTTCGTAAATCATGAAACCGACGATGCGGTCCTGATGCTCGGCGACCATGCCGATGCAGTTGCGGCGGCGGAGGCACTGGAGAAAGTCTTCTTCCGTCCAGGCGTATTCGAAGCTGCCGGTCTCGGCGGCCAGGACTTCGTTCATGTCCCGACGGATCATCCAGCGGATGTGGACCCGCAACAGTTCGGCTTGCGTACGCGTTGAGTTCATGTCGTTCCCCCTTCGGAACGCCGAGCCGGGTCGTTTCCCCCGGACCGGTTCGGCGTTCGTGTCGGACCTTGGAATGTCGGAACCTCCCCGCGTCGTTCGCACGCGAGGAGCCTGTGCTTCGTTCGCTACTCTTTGAAGAACCGCGTGTTCTCTTCCTTGATCGTCGGCGTGCGGATCTGGTCGCAGCTCAGCCGAACCCGGAAGCGGAAGTCGCCCGGCTGCGTGCCCTTGACGCGGACCCGATAGACCGCTTCTCCCTTCACCTGGAACAACGCGATCGGCTCGAACACGATCTGCCGGGCATCGCTGCGGCCGGTGGTCGGCCCGGTGGTGCCGACGGCCTGCGTCGATTCGGAAAGCTCCGCTACGATCTGCACGTTGGTGCAGGGTCCGGTCCCTTGGTTGAAGACGCGGATTTCGTACATCGCTTCCTTGCCGACCTCGACCGGGTCTTCAACATCCGAAACTTCGAAGCGAAGGGCGGGCACGCCCTCGGCCTTGAGGATCGACTCGGCCCGGGCTTCGAGCATCCGCGGTGCGGCCGACGCCGGAGCCGGGGCGCCGTTGCGGGCTTCGACCGGCACGATCTCGGACTGGACCCCGGCCGCTTGGGCCAACGTGCGAATGAGACCTTCGCTGGGGGCAATCGCCCGCACCTTGATGGACACACTCTTGGTCGTCCCGGCAGCAAGGGCGGGCAAGCGCCAGCCGACGGCGCGGTTCGCTTCGAGGAAGGTGCCGCCTTCGGTCGCCTGAACGAACTCCAAGCCCGCAGGCAGCGAGGCCCAGAGCTGAATCGGGTCGGTCGCGGCGGTGCCGGGATTGGCGAGTTCGATCACGAAGGTCGGTTCGCTCTTCACCAGGCACTTTGCCGGGCCGGTCTGCTTGATGGTCAACAGAGGTTCGACGAGTTGCACGGCGGCGTTGGTTGCCTCAGTCTGAACGCCATCGGCAACCGCGGTGAGCTTGCAGAGTTGCTTGCCGGCCTTGCCTGCGATGGCGTCCAGATTCAGAGTCTTCGATTGGCCGGCGGGCAAGGCCACCAATTCGGCTTCGACGACCTGACCTTGGGCGTGGTTCAAACCATCCGTGAATTCGGCCCGGAGGTAGACCTTGCCTGCGGTGCCGGTGCCCGAGTTCGAGAGTTTGATCTGGAAGGGAACCTTCTCGCCGACGCGGGCCGATTCCGGGGCGGTCATGGTGAGGGTGATCTTCGGCCTCGTGATGCGGGTGCGGGCTTCCATCGTCGCGGAGCAACTGACGCTCGCCCGGCTGCGGACTTCGCCTTCCTCGGCGGGCTTCACGTTGATCTTGATCCGCTTCTCCGAACCGGCTTCGAGTGTGCCGAACGACCATGCCAGTCGATCTCCGCTCGTCTCGGCATTCGGCTCGGCGCTCAGGAATCGGCACTGCGCGGGCAGCTCGTCCTCGACGCGGACGTTGGCAACGGGTGTGGACCCGACGTTGCGGACGACGAGTTCATACGACAGCGTCTGACCGACGCCGATGGATTCAGGAATCACGGCTTCGAGCACGAGGCTCGGCGCGGTCCGCGACGGCAGCGGCGACTGCGATGCGGTCAACGTCGTAGGCAACGGAGCCGGTGCGGCTGTCGTCGGCTGTGGGTCGACGAAGACCGCAGGCGGCGGCGATGTGGGCTGTACCGGCATGGCGCTGACCGGGGCCGACGACAAGGGAAGCGGTTGCTCCACTGCGGGAACGGGAACCTGAGCGGGCATGACCGGAGCCGGAATCGACGCAGGCATCGCCGGGATCGGCATCACCGGCGCGGGAACGGAGGCCGTCAGCGGTTTCGGTTCCGGCAGCGTCGGCTGTTCGGGACTCGCGTTGATCGGGTTCGGCTGGTTTCGCGGTACGAAGAACGGCGGTGCGGCGGCCGGCTCCTGCCCACCGACGGTACGCACACCATTCGGACCGGCGACAACCGGTTGCGAGAGTCGCGGGAAGCCGCCGGATTGTTGGACGCCCTGACCCGGAGGGGCCGAGAGGTTCGGCACGACGTTGTAGGAGTAGGTGATCGGCGGGCGCTGCGAGTTCGGTGCGCCCTGCCCGAAGGCGGCCGGAGTTTGACCGAAGGGCAACGGCTTGGCGGTACCAGCCGGCGGTTGCGTCGTGCTCGGTCGGAAGAGTCCCGGCGGCGGCGGCGAGGTTTTGCCTTGGTAGTACCTCGGCTGTTCGACCGGGTGCGGAGCGGGCGCCGGAACGGCGGCCGGTGCCGGAATGGGTTGTGGCGCGGGCGGCGGGGCATCCTGCCCGTTCGCGTTCAGGGCGAGTCCCGTTGCCAGGGCCGCCAAGGAGCAGGCCGAGCCTGCCATGAGCCAACGACGTTTACGCACGTTCCGATCCCCCCAGATCGAAGACCACCAACCACGGAATTGTACCCTTGGCCCGGCGAAGCCCACCCCCGTGAGACCTCGCCGGGCCGAACGCCCCCCGCGGCGTTTCCTTCGTATTCAGCCGACGTCCGCCGCACTGGTCGCAGTCGGCGCCGGATACTTGCGTTCGTTCTTCACCATCTTCGCCGTGATCGCTTCGCTCAGGTCGATTCCCAAGTGCGAGCTGAGCAGGAAGACGATGTTGGCGATGTCCGCCAGTTCGTCCGCCGTCTCGGTGCGCCGCTCCGGGTCCAGCGCGAAGTTCGCCGACTCGTCCGCCGTCAGCCACCGAAAGAGATGGCACAACTCGCCAACCTCGGACGCGAGCGCCATGACCAGATTCTTCGGTGCGTGGTACGGTTCCCAGCCGCGCACTTCCGCAAAGCGGCGAATGCCCGATTTCAGTTCCGCCACGGTCGTCGAAGCATCGTTCATGCGGCTCGGCTTGCCTCCCGGTTCCCTTTCTCGATCGAAATGCGAAATACCCCGGGTTGATAGGGGTGTCAACGCCGGAACATACAAAATCATGCTTGAAAATGCAGGATAATCGACTCAAGATCGAGGCCGCCGCGGCCGATGTGCCCCCATCTGCGGGTCTAAGGTTGGCAGGCGGGGAGATGGTCGTAAGATGCGTAAGATTTTGCCCGGAGAACCGCGGAGCCGTTCGAAATGCCCAAGCGTACCGACCTGAAAAAGATTCTGCTGATCGGCTCCGGTCCCATCATCATCGGTCAAGCCTGCGAATTCGACTATTCCGGTACCCAAGCCTGCAAAGCCCTCCGCGAGGAAGGCTACACCGTCGTTCTGGTCAACAGCAACCCGGCGACGATCATGACCGACCCGGACACGGCGGACCGGACCTATATCGAGCCGATCACCTGGCAGATCGTCGAAAAGATCATCGCCCAGGAACGACCCGACGCCCTGCTTCCCACCCTCGGCGGCCAGACCGGCCTGAACACGGCGATGGCCCTGCACAAGCACGGCGTCCTGGAAAAGTACGGCGTCGAGATGATCGGCGCCAACGCCGCGGTCATCGACAAGGCTGAGGATCGGCAGAAGTTCAAGGACGCGGTCGTCAAGATCGGCATCGACGTTCCCCTGTCGCGCACCGTCCGCAATCTGTCCGAAGCCGAGAGCGTCGTGGAGGAGATCGGTCTGCCCTGTGTGCTTCGCCCCAGCTTCACGATGGGCGGCACGGGCGGCGGCATCGCCTACAACCGCGAGGAGTATCGCAGCCTTATCTCCCTCGGCCTGGAACTGTCTCCTGTCGGCGAGGTGCTGGTCGAGGAGTCGATCATCGGCTGGAAGGAATACGAACTCGAAGTCGTGCGGGATAAAGCCGACAACGTCGTCATCATCTGCTCGATCGAGAACGTCGACCCCATGGGCGTCCACACGGGGGACAGCATCACCGTCGCCCCGGTGCAGACGCTGTCGGACAAGGAATACCAGTTCATGCGGGATTCCGCCAAGGCGATCATCCGCGAAATCGGCGTCGAGACGGGTGGCTCGAACATCCAATTCGCGGTCAATCCGGCCGACGGCCGCATGATCGTGATCGAGATGAATCCGCGCGTCAGCCGCAGTTCCGCGCTCGCCTCCAAGGCCACCGGCTTTCCCATCGCCAAGATCGCCGCCAAACTCGCCGTCGGTTACACGCTCGACGAGTTGAAGAACGATATCACCAAGACCACGCCCGCCTGCTTCGAGCCGACCATCGACTACGTCGTGACCAAAGTGCCGCGCTTCAACTTTGAGAAGTTCCCCGGCGCCGACGGGACGCTGACCACGCAGATGAAGTCCGTCGGCGAGACGATGGCGATCGGCCGGACCTTCCCCGAGAGTCTGCAGAAAGCACTCCGCGGTTTGGAAGTCAACCGTTTCGGCTTGGGATGCGACCGCGAAGACCTCTGGGGCAGGCCGGGTCAACCCGGCATGGATGACATCCTGCGGAAGCTGATGACTCCGAACGCCGAGCGGATCTGGTACGTCCGCTATGCCTTCAAGGCCGGAATGACCGTGGAGGAGATCCACCAACGGACCAAAATCGACCCGTGGTTCCTCCGACACATCGAGGACCTGGTCCGCTTCGAGGACGACATCAAGGCCGTCGGGACACTCGAAAACTGCACGGCCGAGTTTTTCCTGCAGGCCAAGCAGCGCGGCTTCGTGGACAAGCAGCTCGGCAACCTTTGGAACGTCGGCGAGCAGGAGGTCCGTCGAAGGCGAAAGGAACTCGGCGTCATCGCCGTCTACAAGTCCGTCGATACGTGTGCCGCCGAGTTCGAGGCCTTCACGCCCTACTACTACAGCACCTACGAAGCGCCGACGATGACGCCGATGGGGCCGGTCGTCGAGGATGAGGTGCTGCCCTTCTCCGGCAAGCCGAGGATCATGATCCTCGGCGGCGGCCCCAACCGCATCGGTCAGGGGATCGAGTTCGACTATTGCTGCGTGCAGGCCGCGTTCGCGCTGCGGGAGGCCGGTTACGAAGTCATCATGGTCAACTCGAACCCCGAGACCGTGAGCACCGACTACGACACGAGCCATCACCTCTTCTTCGAACCGCTCACGGTCGAGGATGTGCTCAACATCCACGACCGCATGAAGCCGGACGGCGTGATTGTGCAGTTCGGCGGGCAGACGCCGCTGAACTTGGCCAAGGCGCTCGAAGCCCAAGGCGTGCGAATCATCGGCACGAGCGTCAAGAGCATCGACGAAGCCGAAGACCGCAAGCTGTTCTCCGCCGTCGCCGACGAACTCGGCCTGAAGCAACCCGCCAACGGCACAGCCCACGACTTGCAGGCGGCATTGGGCATCGCCGCAGGCGTCGGCTACCCGATGGTGGTCCGGCCCAGCTTCGTGCTCGGCGGGCGGGCCATGGAGATCGTCTACGACGAAGCTTCGTTCTGCAACTACATGGCGCGGGCCTTCACCGTCTCACCGGGCAAACCGGTGCTGATCGACCGCTTTCTGGAAAATGCGACTGAGGTCGACGTCGATTGTCTGTGCGACGGGCACCGCACGGTCATCGGCGGCGTGATGCAGCACATCGAGGAAGCCGGCATCCACTCCGGCGACTCGGCCTGCGTCATCCCCCCGCATTCCCTGCCCAAGGCCGTGATCGACGAAATCAAGGTGCAGACGAGGAAGCTCGCCGAGCGGCTGAAGGTCCGCGGGCTGATGAACATCCAGTTCGCCGTGACCGGCCTGAAGCCGGACGGCAAGCCCGAGGTCTACATCCTCGAAGCGAACCCCCGCGCCAGCCGCACGATTCCGTTCGTCTCCAAGGCCACGGGAGTTTCACTCGCCCGACTTGCCGCGCTGGTCATGGTCGGCAAGACCCTCGACGAACTGGGCGTTGCGGACGAAGTGGTGCCGACGCATTACTCGATCAAGGAATCGGTCTTCCCCTTCAATAAGTTCCCCGGAGCCGCAGTGCAGCTCGGGCCGGAAATGAAGTCGACCGGCGAAGTCATGGGCATCGACAAGAACCTGGCGCTCGCCTTCGCCAAGTCCCAGATGGCGGCCTCAGCCGAGCTGCCGACGAAGGGGACGATCTTCATCTCGGTCGCGGGGGCGGACAAGGCCGAGATGATCCCGGTCGCCCGTCGCTTCGCGGAGATGGGCTACAAGCTGATCGCCACCGGCGGCACCGGCTCGCACCTCGCCAAGGCGGGCATCCCGGTCGAGATCATTCCCAAGATTCAGGAAGGTCGGCCGAACCTGCTGGACAAGATGAAGAACCACGAAGTCAGCATGATCATCAATACCCCAAGCGGCCGCGGCAGCAAAACCGACGAAGCCAAGATCCGCACCGAAGCCGTCACGCACCGCGTGACGCTCATCACCACAGTCGCCGCCGCCCTGGCCGCCGTCGAGGCATGCAGCGCTCTGCGGGAACACGAACTCACCGTCACCGCCCTTCAGGATTGGTTCCCGAAGGCGTGATCTCCTTTTCGACCTTCATTTCGAGATGCACCCATGAGCATGACCGACCCGCAAACCATCAAGGCCGCGATGCGGGAGCAAGCCCGCAAGGCCCGCGTCGCCCAGAAGGATAAGGACGCGCTCAGCACGAAGATCGTGACCGAGTTCATGAATCTGCCGAGCTATGAGTCAGCCAGGACCGTGATGTTCTACGTGGATGCCGGCAGCGAAGTCCGGACCCGGCACCTGCTCGCCACCGCCATCGGCCACGGCAAGCGGATCGTCGTCCCGTACTGCATCGTCGAGACGAATCAACTCGAACTCTTCCTGCTGGAGGACGTGAGCGAGCTTGTCGAAGGAGCGTACAGGATTCTCGAACCCAAGGAGGAATTGCGAAGCCTGCCGGGCAAGCGCGTCCAACCGGCCGAACTCGATCTGGTGATGGTCCCAGGCACGGCCTTCGACCCCAACGGCGGCCGCATGGGTCAGGGCAAGGGCTACTACGACCGTCTGCTGGAAGGCGTCCGGCCCGAGGCCCCGCTGGTCGCCCTCGCCTTCGATTGCCAAATCTTCCCGGAGATCCCGGTTGCGGCGCACGACGTCTTCATGGACCTGGTGTTGACCGAATCGACGCGCTACTTGGGCAGGCGGGGGAAGTAGGCATCCGCAAGTTGAACAAGGGGCACCGAAAATAGCCGTGGGTGAGACCGCCGGCGGACTATAATCCCGTTTTCGTCCGTTCCGCGAGAAGTGCCCGCCCATGCCGAAGTCCACGCCCGCCGAAGAGATGTCCCTGGCGGAGATTCAGGCCGAAGGACCGGACGCGATCCGCAGCCGGATCAACCGCTTTCGGCAGTCGCTCGGCCGATTCTTCGTGCAGAAACAGGAGATCATCGACCTGATGTGCGTCGCGGCCGTGGCTCAGGAGCCGCTGCTGCTGGTCGGCCCACCGGGGACTGCGAAATCGGACCTCGTGCTGAAGTTCAAGGACGCCTTGGGCATCGCCGAGGTCGATTACTTCGAGTACATGCTGACGCGGTTCACCGAGCCGTCCGAGATCATCGGCGCGATCGACATCAAGGAACTTCGCGACGGCCGCTACATCCGCCGCAAGGAAGGCAAGCTCCCCACCGCGAAGCTCGTGTTCCTGGACGAAATCTTCAAATCGAACTCGGCGATCCTGAACATCCTGCTGACCATCATCAACGAGAAGAAGTTCTATCAGGACGGCACGCCCGAGCCGGTGCCGCTGCGGGTGATGTTCGCGGCGACCAACGAAATCCCCGAGCAAGGGGAACTCGCGGCTCTCAAGGATCGCTTCGTGCTGAAGGTGCAGAGTCGCTCGGTGCAGGACGACCACTTTCAGGAACTCATCGACGCGGGGCTTCAAGGGGAAGCCTACAAGGGCCTCAACCAGAAGCCATGGGCCGAGGGGCATGCGACCCTCGACGACTTCCTCAAGGCGAACCGGTACCTGACGCACCTGTTCGCCCGCCGCACCGCCGGCCAAGGCGGGGACGAGCAAAACGACCGGGATGTCTACTTCCCGGTGGACGTCTTCAAGGAATTCCAACGTCTCGTGAAAACCCTGGTCCGCGAGGACAAGATCTTCATCTCAGACCGCAAGCTGGTGAAGCTCTACAAGCTCTTTCGCGTCCGCGCTTGGCTGCTCAGCGGCGGGACGGTCAGCCGCGGCGACCTGCGTCTGTTGGCCTACCTCGGCGAAACGCATCAGGAGATCGAACACCTGCGGGAAAAGGTACCGTCTCTGCTGGGTGAAACCTAAGAGACGATCCAGGGTAAAGTATGGCAAACACCTGCGGAGAATCCTCATGATCTGGACGATGGTGCCGATCGCTTTGACATTGTTCGCGGCCGATCGTCCCGAGTCACCCCCACCCGTCGGTACGCGGGTCGCCGAGTTTACGCTCGTGGAGCCCTCGACGAAAAAGCCCTGGGCACTGGCCGAGAATGCCCGCGACGCGAAAGCCGTCGTGATCGTGTTCACGGCGACCGGGTGCCCGGTCTGTACCGCCTACCTGCCGCGGCTGAAGGAACTCTCGAAGCAATACGCGGAGGACAAGGTCGTTTGGGTCGCGGTCGCCAGCCATGCGGCGGACGATTCGGACACCGTGGCGACGTTCGCCACGGTGGCTCAACTCCCCTTCCCGATTCTTAAGGACGACGGCACGGCGATCGCGGACAAGCTGCGGGTCGATCGCGTCCCTAGCGTAGTGGTCCTCGATGCATCGCGAACCGTTCGCTACGCTGGTCGGATCGACGATCAGTTCTCGCCCGGCGTATTCAAGGCAAAGGTCGGCACGGCCGAACTCGCCGACGCGCTTACGGCGGTGCTCGGGAACACCGAGGTCAAAGTCGCCCACGCTCCCGCGGCCGGATGCCGGCTGACCCGCGAACGGGTCGTGCCCAAGCAAACCGGGGCGGTGACGTACCACAAGGACATCGCCCCGATTATTCAATCGCGTTGCCAGGAATGCCATCGACCGGGGGAAGCCGGCCCGTTTCCGCTGATGTCCTACAAGGACGCGAAAAGCTGGTCCGGCATGATTCGGGAAGTGGTGGCGGACGACGTCATGCCGCCGTGGCACGCGGACGCGACGCAGGGTCATTTCAAAAACGATCGCCGACTTTCGACGGCCGAGAAGAGCAAGCTGCTGACGTGGATCGACGACGGCTCTCCCGAAGGCGACGCGGCCGACGCTCCGCCGCTTCGCAAGTACGTCGAAGGCTGGCGGCTTGGCCGAGAGCCGGACGAGGTCTTGCGAATGGAAAAGGCAATCCAGGTGCCTGCGCACGGCATAGTGCCATACGAATACATTCTGGTCGGGACGACGTTCACCGAGGACAAGTGGCTGTCGGCCATCGAAGTGCGGCCGGAACAACGGGCGGTCGTCCACCACATCATCGCGTTTCTCTTGCCGCCGGATACGAACCTGCTCACCATCTTCGGCCCCGAGTTCGGCCGCCACATGTTGGGCGCCTACGTCCCCGGCGATCAGCCGATCATCGCCGGTCCGGGACAGGCGCGGAGGATTCCGAAGGGAAGCAGAATCCTTTTCGAGATCCACTATACCCCGAACGGCCGGGCGGTCACGGATCGTTCGTCGATCGGCCTTTGTTACGCGAAGGAACCGCCGCCGACCGAACTGTTCGCTCTGTCCGCAATGAACGCGAAATTCCGCATCCCGCCGGGCGCGGATAACCACGAGGTGAAGTCGGTACACGTCTTCCCGAAGGCGGCGACGCTGCTGTCGGTCACGCCGCACATGCACGTCCGCGGGAAGGCCTTCCGCTACGAGACGGTGACGAAGGACGGCAAGCGCGAGACGATTCTGAATGTGCCGAAGTACGACTTCAACTGGCAGGCGAGCTACGACTTCGCCAAACCCGTGACCGTACCGGCCGGGACGCGGCTGGAATGCACGGCTTGGTACGACAACTCGGCGAACAACCCGTTCAACCCCGACCCCAAGAAAACGATCCGCTTCGGCAATATGACTTCGGACGAGATGATGATCGGTTTCGCACTCTATCACGACGCGAAGTAGCCTGCGAACAAGGAATCGCTCAGGATCGATTCGGCGGATCGCCGGCCGCCGCTTGGCGACATGCAGCGACCGCACGGCGCACCGGCACCATCTTCGGCCGCGGCACTTTCACGGCGACGACGCGGCCGAAGTTCGCTTTCAGGTCGGCGGTGCGGTAGTGCAGGAGATTCAACACCTCCGGCTGCGGATGCGAGGCCGCGTAGGCTGCCAGCAAGCTCGTCAGTTCCGCATCGTACGCGTCCTTGGACCGGCTATGGACTTCATAGCGGCCCGGGTACCGGCGGATGTCTCCGTTGAAGTCAGTACTGATGTGGTGCAGTTCGTGGAAGATCGTCAGCAGTTTCTCGTCGTATGTCTGGTCCAGAAACCGCGGCAGACAGAAGGTTACGAGGTACAACATTTCGCGGCCGTCCACCAGATAGCGCTGCACCTGAAAGATGTGATTGCCGTGACGGCGCGTCACGGTCCCCTTCCGAAATCGCATCGGCGTCACACGGGCCTGCAGGCCGTAGCGGCTCCGATTGCGGGCGGCGGTGTAGGTGACCAACAGCTCCGCCGGGCGGATGTGGCTGAACTCCGGCACCCGCTCGGCGACATCCGCGATGATCCGCGTCAGGTGATCGGTCACGTTGAGTGTCGTGTCGGTTTTGCCCACAAACAGGGTCGCGAGCGGCAGCGGTTTGGCGCCGCGGCCCCAGCGTCGCTCCATTACCCACAACGGCTCGACGGTCGGCGGAGTCGGCTTCGATTCGCGGATCAGGGATTTCAACCATCGCATCGTCTGGCCGCCCGTCAAGTTCCACCCGCAGCGGGAGAGATTCGCGGGAAGTCTGATCCTAGTCCGCAGGCCCGGTCGGGTCAACGGGATGCACTCGCAGGAAACGACCTTGGGAGTTTGGCGGCCCGTTCGGCAGGTCGAGATCGACACGTAGGCACCCCTGGTGACCGCGGGTGACCACCGGATTGGAGCAATTGTTGAAATCGGACTAAACCCCGCGTCCGGAACGGCCGATACATTCGGCAACGTCACCCGTCGAACCATGCGTCGAGGTGCCGGAGGGACACACGGGGAGTACTGGGTCATGAAACTCTTTCGAGTCATCGGCATCAAGGCCGGCGTGCTCGGTTCGTTTGCAACCGCGAGTCTGCTGACCGGGTGTCAGTCGTACCCCGCCGGCGCGGGCGGTATGACGCTGCCGTCGGGTCATTATCTGAAGCACTTTCCGCAATACTTTCCGCCCGATCCGGACTTCCCGCTCCAGCAGGAATTGAACTCGATGCAGGATCCGGAAGGTCAGACGCGTCGGGCCCCCGGCGTGGCCCCAGCTCCGGTGGGTGCTCCGCCGGCCGTGGTGCCGCAACCCGCTCCGGCGGCGGTCGTGAACCCGGCTCCGGGCAGGTAGACAAGCGGGCTTGCACAACTTCGCACGGCGGCTTATAAACCGCCCCGCAAGACCCGGGACGAACCAGCGCGGAAGCCTCATGGATGGGGTGGAACCGTTGGTTCGCAAGGCACGGACGCCGACCCGGGCGCGAAGAGGCAGGACTGTGATGACGCAAGGATGCGATCGCCCGCAAGCATGGATGCTCCCGCGGGCCTTTTTCGTGTTGCTCCCGATGTTCGTCGTCGGCTGCGGCGTCTTCGATAAAGGCGTGTCGAAGACCAAGGACACCGCGTCGCCGAAACTGCGGCTGCCCGCGCCCACCAACATCGACAAAGCTCCGCCGACGGATCCGATTCCCAAGCCGTCCGCCTTCGGGGCGACCACCGGCCGACCGGACTACGGCAACGCGTCACCCATCGGCTCGCCGCCGCGCGGCACCAACCCCGCCGTCATGATCCCGACTCCCGGCCCGGCTTCACCAAGCGTCTACAGTCCAACGCCTGCCGCTCCCATTGTCGTGTCGCCCGCCGCACCGGCGCCCACGATTCCGACGCCTCCGGCCATGCCGATCCAAGGCACCGGGGCGAATTACCAGCCGACGTCGCCCTCGATGCCGACTCCGCCGGTGTCGATCGGCGTGCCGTCCGTCGGGCCGATGCCGCCGACGGTCAGCGTCGGCGTTCCTCCGGCATTGCCGAATCCGTAAGTGCAGGCATTCACCGCTTCATGCGGTTTCATCCGGATTTTTGCCCGCGAACCGCTTGCAATCGCATCCTTACCGCGGATATAGTCTCTTCGGGTCGCGCGATACCCAAGCGCGACGGGCGATTCTGCCGGGGGGAACCGACTGTTACCGGTTCCCTTGCGGTGACACTTCGTGAAAGGAGCGTGATCTTGTGATTGAAGGTAAACAGGTAGGGCGGCTGTCCTGACGGCCGCAGACGGGTAGCCGTTTGCGATGGCCGCCCAAGGTCGACCTTAAGGTTTTCTGTTCTGTCCGCGTCGACCGAGCCGCCGAGGGTATCTACTCGGCGGCTCCTTTTTTCGATGCGTCCACGATCCATTTCCGGATCGCCGCCGGCACGGGCATCACGCTCAGGCGGGACTGTCGCACCAGTTCCCACGTCGCACAACTCGGCTCCGCCTTGATCGCCGCCAACGTCACAGGGGCCTGCAACGCTTTGCCCGCTTTCAAAAAGACACGCGGTTCATCGCCTACTTCAGTCCGCACAACCTTGGCCGTGCCGACGATCGCCCTCACCTTGCCGGTGTGATAGAAGTAAACGTCGTCGCCCGCCGCCATGGTCCGCAGATGCTTGAGCGCGAGGGCATTCGAGACGCCGTCCCATAGCGTCTCCGATGCTGAGGTCAGGTCGTCGAAGCTGAAGTCGTCCGGTTCCGATTTGATGAGCCACTTCGCCATGATCCTTACTCCAGTGTGTTTCTTCGAACCCGTCGTCCGTCGTTAGTGCGACTGCAACGATTGCGACACTTCGGGGAATCGCTCGATCCACTTCCGCTTTGTATGACGCCCGGCCGCCGCGATCCGCTCCCGACGCAGGCCGAACAGGCCGATGACAGTGACACATCGAGACACCGAAGCGTGACATGGAGGTCGCCATTATGGGCGTTCTGCCCGATTGGATGATCGAAGACGGGATCAAAATCGAGCCGTTCGCCCCGCAGCAGCACCGCCCCGGCATCATCTCCTATGGCGTGACCTCCTACGGATACGACGTCCGCGTCGACCGCCACTTCAAGGTCTTCACCAACGTGTGGGGCAGTACGGTCGATCCCAAGAACTTCGACCCCAAATCCTTTGTGGATGTGGAAGCGGACACCTGCATCATCCCGCCCAACAGTTTCGCCTTGGCCGAGACGATCGAGTATCTCGAGATCCCGCGGGACATCCTCGGCGTCTGCGTCGGCAAGAGCACCTATGCGCGCTGCGGCATCATCGTCAATGTCACACCACTCGAGCCGGAATGGCGCGGTCGTGTGACCATTGAGATATCCAACACCACCCCTCTTCCGGCGAAAATCTACGCCGGGGAAGGAATCGCACAGTTTCTTTTTCTGAAAGGCGTGGCCGTCTGCAGAACCAGTTATGCGGATAAAAAGGGTAAGTATCAGGATCAGAAAGGTTTGACACTTCCGTTTGTGGCAGCTGAAGGAATTGCGCCGACTTTACCGCATGCGCCTGCAGTTCGTAAAACTAAGAAACGATGACGATGACGGGTCGTTGGCCGGCCGGGTCGATGCGCTGCAAGACTGAGTTCTGTCAAAGTCGTCTGGCACAAATTTAGACGCTCGTCTACCATAGACACGCGCCCAGCAAACGACCTCGAAACGCGATGCGGATTCGGACTGCGCTCACCCGGCGCGACCGAATCGGCTCGGCTTAAAATCCTTCCGGAATCGCCGCACCATGTTGATGACCCGACGCTTCACGACCGCCGGCAACGGCCCCTTTGCCTCGCTGACGTTCACGCCGCGAACCAGCCGCATCGTCAACCCGAACGGCTCGGTCGTCTTCGAGATGACCGACATCATGGTGCCGGACGGTTGGTCCCAAGTCGCCGTCGACATCCTGTCGCAAAAGTACTTCCGCAAAGCCGGTGTTGCCGCGACGACCATCAAGGTCCCCGAAGACGGCATCCCCGAATGGCTGCAACGAAGCTCAGCAGTTCTCGGCTCGGCTGAAGTCGGCGAGTCCGATTCCCGCCAAGTCTTCCTGCGGCTCGCCGGCTGTTGGACCTACTGGGGCATGAAGGGCGGCTACTTCACGAACGAATCCGATGCCCAAACCTTCCACGACGAAGTCGCCTATATGCTCGCGGCCCAGATGGTCGCTCCCAACAGCCCGCAATGGTTCAACACCGGCCTGGCGTGGGCCTACGGCATCGAAGGCCCGCCGCAGGGGCACTACTTCGTCGATCCGACGACCCAGACCATGAACCGCAGCACCAGCGCCTACGAGCGGCCGCAACCTCATGCGTGCTTCATCCAGAGCGTTTCTGATGACCTGGTCAATGAAGGCGGCATCATGGACCTTTGGGTCCGCGAGGCGCGCATCTTCAAGTATGGTTCAGGCACCGGCTCGAACTTCTCCCGCATCCGCGGTGACGGCGAGCCGCTCTCAGGCGGCGGCAAGTCGTCGGGGCTGATGAGCTTCCTGAAGATCGGCGACCGTGCCGCGGGCGCGATCAAGTCCGGCGGCACCACCCGCCGTGCGGCCAAGATGGTGGTCCTCGATCTCGACCACCCGGACATCGAGGAATTCATTTCCTGGAAGGTCATCGAGGAACAAAAGGTTGCGGCACTCGTAAGCGGTTCGCGGTCGTTGAATCTGCATATGAATGCAGTGTTGAAATCCGTCGTGGATCACCCGCACGCTCACGATCGCTACGATCCCGTTCGGAACATCAACTTCCGTCAGGCCGTGTTGAATGCCCGCACCGCCTTGGTGCCGGAAAACTATATTGCCCGCGTGATTCAACTTGCGAAGCAAGGCATCACCTCCAT
>Ga0105048_10002182_pt1 | contig 31650 bp, 19 predicted proteins | sample MAT05_FD_78382 | JGI IMG/M metagenome (GOLD analysis project Ga0105048, IMG submission 78382) | Freshwater microbial communities from Lake Fryxell liftoff mats and glacier meltwater in Antarctica - MAT-05 | ecosystem: Environmental > Aquatic > Freshwater > Ice > Liftoff microbial mat | place... | reverse complement strand
TTAAGCTGTGTGTTAAAATTACCGCTCACTGTTAAATTACGCACCACTTGAACATCGGGATAAAATATGGCAAGCAATCTATCTGCGTTTTTCACCTTTATGCTATAAGTGGCAATTTGCGGTTCACTTACTACACTAGGTTTGCCATTGGTGTAATGATCAACTACACCTTTTAAGGCTTCGGGTAGAAGGCTTAAACTATAATTACCTTCAATTGTAAAATCTATGAGACTTGAATTGGCTGTGATAAATTTCTTCCCAATGGAATCTTTTGCAACTATACTAAGCGTGTCTAAACGATAAATGTATTGCTCACGAATAAGTAATAGGTCGCCAAATTGAATATCGCCATTCATATTATCCAATGTTGTTCCTGCCGTATTCATTGTTGCATTAGCGCTAAATACAATTGGTTCTGGGAAAAAATTTAGTTGCTTTAAATTAGCTCTGCTGATGTTTGTGGTAAAATCAAAATCAGGAACACTATCACGCATATTAATTATGCCATTAAAAGTCATTACAATATTTGGATCGTCGATAATGAAATTCCCTTCAAAAAAATCATTTTCCAGCAATCCATCCACTTTTATATTTTGATACTTATATTTATTAAAATCAATGGAATTAATTGTTGCTTCTAAATCGAAAGTAGAAGTATTATCTGGACCAATACTGCCATCTATTGAGGCTGTCATACTAATTTCACCTAATATATCTGGTTGTCCAGATATTGCACCTATGTTTAATGCATTTGTATTTAAAGTGCCTTTAAAATTGGAAGTTTTTGTATCTGGATTGTATTTGAAATTCAAATCCGTATATACGCCTCCTTGGTCGGTATTAATATTACCAAACGAAACCAAATCGTAGGCGAAACCAGTAACGCGACCGTTATAATTTATGGTACCTAATTGTAAAATACTTGCTGGCAATTTGCCTGCTCCAATAATATCTTCTAATGCATAGGTATTTACATATAGTGGTGCAAGTTCCATGTCGATAAATAATTCATCAACATTTGGTAATCCTTTTATATCTATTGTTCCTTTTATGCCTCCAGTATTATTTACTTTAGCATCGAAATCTCTGGCCTTTAAGTTATCTAGTTTGCCATAAACTCGGCCACTTAAATTTAATGTGACATCATATTGGCTTAGGCTTGGTGCAAAAAAGGCAATATCTTTATTCGAGATAATGCTGTTTACAAAGTTGCTATTCATACGCACATCTGTTTCAAACCTTTCGAAATCGTTCAGGGTTGTAAATGTAAATGCTAATTGGTCGAGTATACGCGAATTGGGTGTCGAAATTAATAAATTATTTAAGGTGATTTCATAAGGTGAAAATAGAACATTGGCCTGTAAAGTATCTACTTTAAATCCTGATTTATCTTGAAGCGATAAATGATTAATGGTATTAAAAATGGTATCACCAGAATAAATAATATCACTAAAATCCAGATTAAGCTTGGTGATGGCAAGGTCGCTGAAATTGATGCCGTTTGTAGTTAAAGTAGCGTTTAAATCTTTGTAGCTGAACGAGCAATCGGTTAAAAGTAATTGTGTGGTTTCTAAAGTCCAGTCACCCATAGCAAGATGAATAGTATCCCAACTTTCTTCATGGGTAGAAGGGATGGTATCTATTAATCCTGTTAATTTGAACGAGGTTTTGTCGAAAGCCACTTTTTCTAAAGCGAGCACGTGGTTATTTAAATCAAGTGTGTTGATTAATATTTCAGCATCATCAATATATGCTTCTATTTTTGTTGCAGATACTTGGTTTACATTAATGAACTTCGTACTGCGGATGCTTATTTTATTCAACTTAAGTTCCAATTGTTTGCCACTTCCAGTTGAGGTTGATTTAATAGTATCTGTTGACCCACCAAACGCAGATGCCAGAAATGCAAAATTGTAAGCAGAATCGGGGAGGGTGCGGTTGATGTAAATGTAGGCGTCCTCAAGTGCGATATTTTTTAAACGAACACTTGGCGTAAACGGGTTAAATGAACCGATATTCACTTCAAATTTTCCAGCATACAATAAAGTATCGTTAGCCTTATCTTCAATATATAACCCTTCAATTATAATATGGTCTAAAATGTTGATACTTACAGCATCAATTGTAACCTTGGTTTGTAACTTTTCACTCAACCATGCTGTTGATTTTGCGGCAATGTAATTTTGAACACTTGGAATCCTAAGAAGCAAAAATACAGTTATCGAGAGTCCAATCAACCCCCAAAAAATGATAAGTGATAATCTCCTGATGAAGGAATAAATTCTCCAATATTTAAATAGTTGATGCACCTACGCTTTTTGCTGCTTATTTTTACGGGGTTAAATTACGAACATTGTATGCCTATTACAATTCTTGGAATTGAGTCAAGTTGTGATGAAACCGGTGCTGCTGTATTGATTGATGGACAAATTGTAGCAAATTGTATTGCAAATCAATCTATTCATGAGCTTTACGGTGGTGTTGTGCCAGAACTCGCCTCCCGTGCTCATCAAGCAAATATTGTTCCCGTTGTTGATATTGCACTAAAGGAAGCTGGAATTTCGCTAAATCAGTTGAGTGCAATTGCATTTACTCAAGGGCCTGGACTCCTCGGCGCACTTATGGTTGGTGCTAGTTATGCTAAGGGTGTTGCACTTGCACTAAATATTCCACTCATTGCAGTGCATCATATGCAAGCGCATATACTAGCGCATTTTATTGAAGAACCTAAGCCACATTTTCCTTTCCTATGTCTCACTGTTAGCGGCGGTCACACACAGATTGTTTTGGTGAAAAGTGCATTAGATATGGAAATTATAGGACAAACAATGGATGACGCTGCCGGTGAAGCATTTGATAAATGTGCTAAAATGTTAGGTTTGCCTTATCCAGGAGGTCCGCTTATCGACAAATACGCTACAGCGGGCGATCCACTTTCATTTGCATTTTCAGAGCCCAAAATACCTGGGTTAAACTTTTCGTTTAGTGGTTTTAAAACCTCAGTGCTCTATTTTTTGCAGGAACAAAGTAAAAAGGACCCCGAGTTCGTCAAAATCAACCTGAACAACCTATGTGCGGCAATTCAGCACAATATTGTGGAAATATTGCTCAGAAAATTGAAGCGAGCAGCGCGTGAAACCGGCGTTAAACAAATTGCCATAGCAGGAGGCGTGTCGGCAAATAGTCGATTGCGAACACGAATTTTTGAAATGGGTGCTGCAGAACATTTGCAAGTTTTTATTCCTAAATTCGAATATTGTACCGACAACGCAGCAATGATTGCCATCACCGGTTATTATAAGTTGCTTAAAGGCGAATTTGTTAACCAGCAAGTAGTTCCGTTGGCAAGAATTCAAGGATTGAAATCCTAAAACGTAAAAAAATATAGACTAAAGATGTCAAGAATACAAATTAATTTCCCTAACCAAAATGTCTTCTCAACAGAGATAAAAATTAGAATTACAGATTTAAATTATGGGGGACATTTAGGTAACGATAGCATGTTATCGATTTTGCATGAAACCAGGGTACGATTTTTGAAACATTTTGGTTATTCAGAAATGAATGTTGCTGGTGTTGGTATAATTATGGCCGACGCAGCAATACAATTTAAAACACAAGCATTCTATGGCGAGCGATTAAAAATCGAAATAGCCGTAGGTGATTTTAGTCGTGTAAGTTTCGATATATATTACCGCATTTTATCTGGAACACGTGAAGTGGCGTTAGCTAAAACAGGAATTGTTTTTTATAATTACGAAACGAAAAAAGTGGCTGCCGTGCCACAAGAATTTAGAATAAAATTTGAAAGTAAGGAATAATTTAAAATCGGTTATAAACTCGCATTGCATTGATAATTAAGTGTTTATATCAATTAAAAAAGTATTTCTCATTTTTTTTAGTCATTACTAACAATTAATCTGAAATATTTTAATGCAAATAATAAAATTATAGTTTTACTTTGCACCTATTAGCTCTTCCCACCGCTAATCACACACAACCTTCATTTTATCGCACATCCCTTGTTGCCACACTTTTTTGTAACCTTTTAAACATTGAAGTGTATGAAGCGTTTTTTCAATTTGCAGCTTTTAGCTGTTTTTGCGGTAGTATTTTTATTATGTAATCCTCTTTTAGCTCAAGTGGTTGATGATTGTTCCGCTCATCTTGATGATGAAATGATGCACGATGAACATTGTGCTGTTTTTGCATTAGTACCAATTGATGGAGCAACACATGTTTCCATAACGAATGGTTCTTGGTTTAATCCATCAACTTGGAATGTAGGAACAGTGCCAGGCTCAGGAGCGAATGTGTTTATTGATTCAGCAACAATTGTTTCCTACGATGCTGTTAGTGAAACGGAAATAAATTGGTTGCGGGTTAAAGGGACACTCAATTTTTCAAGCACCGTAAACACAAAATTAAAAGTAACTACTATTGTTACTGATCCAATTGCCCACATGAATATTGGTTCAGTTTTAGCACCTGTGTTGAGCTCAGTTTCAGCCAAAATTATTTTCTCCGACAACGGACCAATTGATATCACAAACGACCCTCATGAATTTGGTAAAGGGTTCATTAATCATGGCTTTTTAATTGTAAATGGTAATTATAAAAAAACATTTTGTGCCATCTCAAAAGGAATTAATGCAGGTGCTTCTATTTTGAAATTATCTGAAATACCAACTGGCTGGAAAGTTGGCGACCAATTAGTTTTGGGAGGTACTTATGGCACTTATATTGGTGATTATGAAACCAATACAAAGTTTCATGATGAGGTACTTACTATTACGAGCATTTCTGGAAAGTCTGTTTATTTTACAAATAACGCAACAGGTGGAACATCATTATCGTACGAACATAAAATGCCAATCGGTTATGGCTTGAAAATTTATGTTGCCAATTTAACTCGCAATGTTGTTTTTGAATCAGAAAATTATGCCACTATTCCAATTGTTCAACGTGGGCATTTCATGATGATGCATAATGTATCGCAAAGTATTTCGAATGCCGCATTTAACGGATTAGGAAGAACAAATAAAGACTTATTGGCAACCGATCCCATCGTTGATGCATTCGGAAATCAATTAGGAGGTGGTTCAAATGTGCGTGGGCGCTATGCCATTCACTTACATAAGGCCGGTAATAATAATATCGGTGTAACACCTGCGTTAATTAAAGGATGTGCAGTTGTTGATCCTACAAGTTGGGGAATCGTAAATCATGAAAGCAATGCCAATATTGATGATAATGTGGTTTTCGATTTTTTTGGTGCTGCATTTACAACCGAAGACGGAAATGAATTAGGAACTTTTAATAGAAATATCGCTATAAAAGGTAGAAAAGCTACAACAGCTACTAATTTAGATGATAGAACATCTAATATCGATTTTGGGTATGAGGGTAACGGATTTTGGATTCAAAGTTCAAACGTTGCTTACGAAAACAATATCGCGATTAGCTGCTCAGGTGATGCATATAAAGTGTTTAGCGATGATGCAAGTATGCCTGCTGAGGGAAGACATAAAATTCCAAAAGCCAATATTTTAAATCCTTCAATTGCTGGTGTTGACGATTCAATTTATACTGCCGTTGTGCCTATGCGTAAATTCCTTGGAAATATCGCTTACAATTGTAATAGTGGAATGACGTTTTGGACGCATATGCTGAATAACGATAATGTTGGCGATTTTTCATCACTAGAAAATGACCCATATTCACATACAATTATGAGTGTAATTGATGGGTTTAAATTTTGGGGGATGTTAGCTGCAGGTATTTCTGTTAAATATTCGGGGCAAGTACATTTTAAAAATGGATTATTATTGGGTGATGTAACAAATCAATTTGCAACTAGTGCATGGATTACTGGAAACCCGCTAGGCGGATATGCATTTATTGGTAGCACTGTTACCGGGCAAATAATTTATGAAGGCTTAACCGTAAAAGGTTGGAAGCGCGGAGTTATTGCAGGACGCAGCGATGATTTGCAAAGTTTTGACGAGTTTGAATACGATTATCGCACCGCAAAAATTATTGGCGGAATTTATAATAACAATACGTATAATATTGCTCCCGAAGAAGGAACAAATGAATATGGTGGCTCTGAGTATTACAAATTTCCTAAATATTTCGAGATTTCAGGCGCACCATCATTTACCGCAATTACACCAAATGCAAATCCAACTGCTGATTATGCTTATGTTACAAATGGTGGTAACTCCATATTATTCAATGGTGTACTTTCTGCTGATACAGACCCTGGCGTAACAACAACTGGACAAGGTAACGGAATTGCAGGTTATGTTTGGAATTTTGGTGATGGAACTACTGGTTATGGTATGGATCCTGTGCATACTTATTCAACTCCAGGAACATATAGTGTTGTATTAACAGTTTATGATAGTCAAGGCAAAACAGGAACCGCTACGCGAAATGTTTACGTTGCTACAACAGCGTATCAAAATGTGTTGGATAATTCTGGTTTCGAAACTGGTGGTATTTATGCAGCTTCATTTACAAGCAGCACACGAGAAAACGTAGATAAAGGTTGGTTAATGAAAAGCAATTGGCAAATAGTTAATGGCAAAGCAACAATTTACCTCAGCGATAAATGGAAACGCCCGCTTACACAAATGCTTAAAAATGATAAAGCATTGCGTGGCGTTGTAGAATTTTCTTTTCAAGGAAAAAACATTGGTTTTGGCGCTACGGGTAATGACCTCTATTGCGAAATAATTGGCGTGAACGGAGAGTTTAAAGATCCCGATGTTACCATGATGAATAATTTTGAGAAATGGAACAACAACGATCTTGCTTTTACATCAACACTATTATTTAGTGAAAATTTCGGTTTGGCAGAATTTAATTGGCAGACATTTACTAGAAATATTAATTTTAATTCTGGTTATGAATATATTATTGTTAAATTTTATTCGCAAGGTGTTAAGGTTGGGCCCTCAGAAGAGCAGGGCATAGACAATGTTTGTTTACCCTGCGTATGTGCTATACCACAACATTTATTTGAGGATGAATTAACCGCTACTCATGCAATGTTAATTTGGGATAATATGGGAAGTGACCAATATCAGCTGCAATACAAAACAACAGTTGGTGGCGCATGGACAACCGTAACAGTTGAAAATACGTTTTATGAACTTAGTACTTTAGTTGCCAATACTTCTTATAGTTGGAAGGTAAAAGCATTTTGCGATGGCGTCTGGACTGCCTTTAGCAGCGATAAAATATTTATCACACCTGCTGCTGGAACAACTTGTACTTCGCCAAGTGTTTTATCAACCTCACTCATTACAAATACTAAGGCAACCTTAAACTGGAATGATGTACCATCTGCATTGCAATATCAAATCTCATACAAAACTGCTGCTGGAGCTACATGGACAAATTTGTATGCCACTTCACTTAATTATATGCTGACTGGATTATCAGCATCAACTGCATACGAGTGGAAAGTAAAAGGGCAATGTGCAGCAGGCTGGAAAGATTTTACTACAACAATGAGTTTCACTACTTTATCAACAAAAGAAGAAACTGAAAACAGTGAATTAACAGAGATAAATATTTATCCCAATCCTGTTGGCGATGTATTAAACTTCAGTGTGCCTTTGGCGCAATCGGGCATGTTGCAGGTTAATATCATCGATTTAATGGGTCATATAATTATTTCTGAATCAATAAACGCAACAATAGGAAGTTCAAATGTGCAATTAGATATTAATACTTTACCAACCGGTGTTTACTTATTATCAGTGAGCAATAATAATCAACTGGTAAATACGCAGAAATTTATTAAAGATTAGTAGTTCATGAATGAATAGTGCCCCCCAATAGCAATATTGGGGATTTTTTTTGCACCACTGGTGCCAATCTGTTCCAATTATTCCACATTTTGGTCAATAATACACAAATTAGAAACTATTTATAAATTGATATATGATAGATATAATTGTCATTAAACTCCTAATTATGTGCTTTAAGCAGCCACAATTACCATTAATGCAACATTTGTGGCTGTATCAATAAGATGTAATAAATGCGAGAACCACCCATTTGAATTACTTTGGCTAATAGTTTGTTATACCTATATGAAAACAATTTTTATGAAAAAGTACACATTAGTAATTTGCATTTTAGTGTTGAGTGCAACACTTTCTGCACAGAGCAGTGCCCCAAGGGCATTGGGTATTCGCTTTGGAGGGGGCGACGGCGTTGAAGCCGAAATATCTTTCCAGAATTATATTGGCGGTAATAATCGCCTAGAATTTGACCTTGGTTTGTTTGAGGATGATTGGAACGATGGGTTCAAATTTACTTTATTGTACCAATGGGTTGGCAATATTGATGGTGGCCTAAACTGGTATATCGGCGCTGGTGGCAGTCTTGGTGCACTTGATGTGAATGAAGACAACAAAAACTGGGATAAGGACTTCGATGACGGCTTCTTTTTAAATGCAGATGGTCAATTAGGAATTGAATATAATTTCCCTTTCCCACTTCAAATAAGTTTAGATGCCCGACCAGAATTTGGCTTAATAAACGATGATTTTGATTTCGGTTATGGCCTAGGAGTAAGGTACGCATTTTAATTAAAGAGATAAAAAAACCGAAACACTGTTTCGGTTTTTTTTTATTTTTTTACAAATCTGCAAATGATCGATTCGCTTTTATTCGAAATTTTCACAATATAAATGCCACTTGGTAATGCGCTTATATCAAATTGCGTATTTATGTTTTGCGCGTTTGTTGTGGCAACTACCACGCCATTCATATTATAAATTTGAATAACAACATCTGCAGTATAATTATGCTGGATATAAATAATATCATCAGCAGGATTAGGGTAAACTAAAAGCGCAGATGGTAGTTGTTCATTAACAGTTTGGCCAACATCAGTGCAGTCAATAATATCTTCCAAATAAACGTTGCGTTCGGATACAAACGATTTAAGTCCGTATACAGTGCCTCCGCCTGGGCCTCCGCCAGTTGTAATGTTTTCTTCAACATTTAAATCAAATTGTTCGGTGGTATACATTTTATTATCATCAGCATAAACGGCAGCTTGTATTAAGGTGTATAATTCGTCTACTTTGGCATCTATGTATGTGCTAGTAAAATAATTATTTTTCATCACGCAATAATAATAATCATACGATTCACGTGTTGCAGTTATTGTTACTATGCGTTCTAATAATGGTCTAGCAATAGCATAGTAATCTATTTCAAGGTTAGTCATGTCGGTAATGCCTCCACCGCCCATTCCTCCGCCTGAGTATGAACCAAATGCCTCATTACAATCCCATTTAATCCATTCCCATAAACCATTTACTGGATTATGGTAGATATAATAATTGCGCGCCGAATTGGTGTAAGCATCTAAATTCGCAAACAAGTTGTCTGTCGCCAAACTTTTCATTAAAGTGGGCAGATTAAAATAGTATTGCAATGAATCTGAAAAAATAGCATCACTAGCATTATTTATAAAATTCGTTAGCTTTATTAAGTCGGTCCAATCGTTTTCTGTTGCATTATTTTCTAACGAATATCTTGCTTCATACGATGCCGTATCGTTACCATAATACATTAAGTCAGCAGCATAAGTGCCAATGTCGAATGCAGCACCAGCTTTGAATAAATTTTCGGAACTATTATCGAATTGTGTATTCAAAAAATTGTCGTCAATTTGTTCCACTACATCATAAAATCCCCAAAAAGTACCGTTCATATATACATTTGCAAAAATACATCTTGGAGCAGGCACCCCGGCTTCGCGACTCAAGTCGAAAACAATTTTTTCTCGCATAAAAGTTGGGTCTTTGAAGCAATTTCCAAAGTTCAGTTTTTCCATTTTGTCGTAATCCAAGGAGTCAACGTAACGGTTAAAATCAATTTTGAACGATTTCTTTTCACCTGGATGTCCGTATGAAGAATTTCCCTTTAACCTAATACCTATATCCTCATAATTGTGTATCCCCTCTAAATCAGTAATAGCTATATCTGCTTTCATATAGGTTTCGGTACTGTAATTAGCTACCAAGCTATCCCAAAAACCTGTTTGACTGAATGATAATTCTACGGTTAGTATTTGATTGGTTCCAAAAACATCGTCGCCAGGGGCCTGAGCGCTAATTGTAAAGGTAGAAAAGGCCAAAAGGCCGGTAATTAGGTGGTTCATACATGCAGTTTTATGTTCTGACCACCCAAAGATGTTAAGGTTTAATCAATCAACAAAAAAATATTTATGATTGCCCTTTAACTATAATTTGCATGTGATAATGTTTTAGCAATTTAACCGAAAAGTTGCTAGTAAATATTCATTTTATCTTGTAGATGCATAAGTAGCATAATCAATTTCTTTTAATGCGCTAATCAAAAACAATTTGCTCTGTTGCTTAGCTGTAAATGTTAAAGTGCCACCTTCATCAACAGTAAAAAAATCGTCTTTATTTATAATTCCTTTTGTAATTTCAATGCTGCCTGCTATTAAATAAAACGAATGAATATGTTCATCATCCAATTGTATTTCATGCGCTCCTATTGCAATATCAAACTGTTTAATTGCTATACCTGGTGTCATCATTTCAATAGGTGCATTTTCACCTTTTAATATTTTTACCTGCATGCCTTCTTGTTGTATTATCGGAAAGCTTGCGGCTGCATAGTCGCTGTAAGTTGCTGGCAGCAAAAGTGATTTATCGATATTTGGATCGAACCAAATTTGGAAAATATGCGCACCTTGTTGAATTTTTTCGGCATGACTAATGCCATTACCTGCGCGAATAATTTGAACATCGCCAGCATGTAAAGGCAACCATGTTTTATTTTTTGTATCGTAATGTTCTATTGTGCCTTCCAAAACAAAGCTCACAATTTCAAATGCCTGATGCGGATGCAACCCTATGGTTGATGTTAATGCTCCCCAAGCATGAGCCCAATAAAATATATTGGAGTAGGGTTGGAGTTTCGTAGCATCTGGCGACATCTGAATTGGCTTATTTTCTAATATTTCGCCACCGTTAAAGTTCCCTGTTATTTGCTGTTGCACTGGATATATATGTATAGACATGCAAATGAATTTAACTTATATTACAGCAATTTGTAGAAAAAAGTTCAGCATATAATACGATGTTACTTTTCGGCATTTTCTGCTTCAATGCCTTGAAGCATTTGATTGAGGTCAATTTCGATTGTAGGTTCATTTGTTTGAGTGGCACCAAGTATGGCAACTTCTAATCTGAGCGACAATTGTGATGCACGTACAGTTTCTGCCTCAGTTAAAGTAGCAGACAATAACTCGTTCATAATAGCATCAATTTCATTGTAAATGGTATCCAACTGTGGCGCATTATTTTGCGCATCCTCCTTTGCCAAAGTTTCATACTGTTCAACTTTGAGTTCAAATTGCGTAAGCAGTTTATCTTGTTTTGATGCACATGCCGTTAGTAAGCTAAAGTAAAAAATTAATGTAATGATTCTCATAATTAAATGATAGGTTGTTTTGATTTACATTCTTGATGAAACAAGTTCGGCAATACCGTTTGCTGCAATATATCCGGTTGTCCAAGCAGCCTGAAAATTAAATCCTCCCGTAACGGCATCGATATTTAAAACCTCGCCTGCGAAAAATAAATTAGGATGCAACTTGCTCTGCATAGTTCTGAAATCTACTTCTTGTAATTTAATTCCGCCACAAGTTACAAACTCATCTTTAAATGTGCTTTTTCCAGTAACTTGAAATTTGCTTTCCGTTAATACACTTGCTAAATTTTGCAATTTTTCTTTAGAAACATCTGACCAATTCATTTTATCATCAATACCACAAAATGCAGTTACCGATTTTAAAAACCTAGATGATATTTCACCAATCGGTGTATTTTGAATATGCTTTTTTGGAGATGAAATTTTATGTGACATTAATTGTTCAAAACAACTTTGCTTGTCGAGTGTTGGAATAAAATTAACGATTAAATTAAAACGATATTGTTTTGCTGCTAATGGAATTGCTGCCCATGCTGATAATTTTAATATGGCAGGTCCGCTCAAGCCCCAATGCGTTATTAATAAAGGTCCTGTTGTAACAATTTTTTCACCTTCAATTTTGCATTCCACGTTTGGAACACTAACACCCATTAATTCATCTATGCGCTTATCTTTTATATGAAAGGTAAATAAGCTAGGCACTGGTGCTATTATGGTGTGATTTAATTTTGATAATATTTCCCAAACTTGCGGACTGCTTCCAGTTGCTACAATAACAAAATCGGCCGCAAATTCGCTACCATTTATAAAATGTAAATGCCAACGGTTGGCGGTTGTAATTTGCATCGACGTAACACCCGTTTGGGTATGTAATTTAATGTTATTATGCTCTGCCTCTTGCATAAAACAATCTATAATAGTTTGTGAGCTATTGGTAACCGGAAACATTCTGCCATCAGCTTCTGCTTGGATATTTACTCTTCGTTGTTCGAACCAGTCAACAGTATCTGCGGGATTAAAAATGTAGAAAGGACCTAATAATTCTTTTGAACCTCTTGGATAAAATGTAATTAATTCGTCAGGATCAAAACAGGCATGTGTAACATTGCATCTGCCACCTCCTGATACTTTTACTTTACTTAAGAACTGAGCTGCCTTATCAAAAATATGCACCTCTAAGCCAGGAATTAATGATGCTGCATTAATGCCCGCAAAAAATCCGGCCGCGCCGCCACCTATAATTGCTAATTTAAAGTTCAAGGGTTCGTTTGTGTGTAAAGTTATACAATTAAAGGGCAAGATGTGGGGTTTATTTTAGCGCAAGTTTGTAAACCTAAGTGATAGCCTGCAGGTAGCAAACATTTAACCCAAATTAATCAATATACAATTCCAAAGAAACCAAACTATTTATTTAGTTGGATTTTAACTAATTAGCAAACAATTTGAAAAGCGCGCGCTATTGGTTAAAAACATTCGATTTTATTTCAAAGTAAAGGGCAGTAATAATTCCATTGCTTAATCTAGGTTTATACCAATGTTTGCTAATTACAACCACTTGAAATAGTAAATTAAATTGAAAAGCTGATTCAAATTTGAATCAGCTTTAAATAATTTTAATGCAGTTTAAAAGTTGCCAATTTATTTAATAATTTAAATGGCTTTCACTTCAGCTATTAGTTTTTCTAATGTGGCCTTTGCATCGCCAAATAACATTCTTGTCTTGCTGTCATAAAATAATTCGTTTTCGATACCCGCATAACCTTTCGCCATTGAACGTTTCATTACAATAATATTTTTCGCAGTGTTAGCTTTAATAATCGGCATACCATAAATTGGAGAACCTGGATCAGATTCTGCGGCTGGATTTACAACATCGTTTGCACCAATTACAATCACAACATCGGTATTGGGTAACTGCGGATTAATGTCATCCATTTCTTTCATCTTATCATAAGAAACATCTGCTTCTGCAAGCAATACGTTCATGTGACCTGGCATTCGGCCAGCAACAGGGTGAATCGCGAAATTTACCTCGACACCTTTATCTTCCAATGCTTTTTCAAATTCGTGACAAGTATGTTGTGCTTGGGCAACAGCTAAACCATAACCTGGAACAATTGTCACTTTTTGAGCATAAGCACAAAGAATGGCAGTATCTGTTAAATTTATTTCGCGGATCGATAATCCTTCAGTTGATTTACCTATCGAAGAGTTGTTGCTAAATGTACCAATAATTACATTCCATAAACTACGGTTCATTGCTTTACACATTAATACCGTTAAAATAGTGCCTGCACTACCAACCAAAATACCACCAGTAAGCATTACCTGATTGTCGTAAAGGAAACCACCAAATGCTGCTGCTACGCCTGTAAATGAGTTTAGCAATGAAATTACAACTGGCATGTCTGCACCGCCAATCGGCATTACAAATAATACACCGTAAATTAAAGATGCACCAAATATTATCCAAATAACATTGCTACTCATGAAGGTAACATCGTATGAAGCAAATACAATTAATGCAAGTATGGCAAACACAAAAGTGTTATTAAATACTTGCTGGAATTTGCTTCCGATGTCTTTTATTTTTCCTTCTAATTTTCCATAAGCAATCATACTTCCAGCAAACGAAACTGTTCCTATCATTAATCCTAAAAAAATAATAAATCGTTCGCCAAATGCTTCAGGATGATGTGTATCCATTTCAACAATTCCAATTAAAGCAGCACATGCACCACCCATACCGTTAAATAAGGATACCATTTGTGGCATTTGTGTCATCTTAACTTTCATAGCAGCAAGGTAACCTACAATTGTGCCGAGCGCTATTCCGCCAAAAATCCAAGGTAAATTACCTATGCTTTCTCCGCCATCATTTTTATGAAAAAATATAGTGCCTAAAATTGCAACTGCCATGCCGACACCTGCAAATAAATTTCCTTTTTTAGCTGAATCTGGCTTAGCTAACATTTTTAATCCCACAATAAAAGATAAGCTGCCAATCAGATAACAAATTTTTAATATATCTAAATTACTCATATTTAATTTCTTTAAAAATTATTTATTGCGTTCAAATGGGATAGGGTACAATTTATTTATTTAAGTGCGATAATATATCGGCACTTCATTATTTTTTCTTTTTAAACATTTGTAACATTCTATTGGTAACCACAAACCCACCAACAACATTTAGTGTTCCAAGAATTACGGCCAAGAACCCTAAAACCAAAGCCAAGGTGCTTTCTGCATGCCCCATCACAATTATAGAACCAATTATAACAACACCGTGAATGGCATTTGCTCCACTCATTAATGGTGTGTGTAAAATTGCTGGAACATTGCTGATTAAAACTACACCTAAAAATGCAGCAAGAATTAGAATATAAATTACATCCAAAAGATCAATTGCATCTAAAAATGCGCCTGCTTTTGTTGTTTCTTCAGCTATTTGTAAAAGTATCATACTATTTAATTTTCAGTTAATTATTAAAATATAATTTTTTGCGGTTTGCAATTATGCACCCACTTGTGCTTTAACGCGTTCGTTTTTAATCTCACCCTCATGTGCTATGCAAGTGCCAACTACTAAATCGTCAGCAAAATTTAAATTTACATTACCATCTTTATCAATAATAAGTTTAATGTAATTCAATACGTTTTTGCCAAACATTTTACTAGCATCGTAAGGCATGGTTGCCTGTAAATTACTATCGCCAATTATGGTAACACCATTTACATTAATGGTTTTTCCATTTTCGGTTAATTCACAATTGCCTCCTGTGCTGGCAGCTAAGTCTACTATTACAGAACCCGGTTTCATATTTGCCACCGTTTCTTTTAATAATAATATTGGTGCTTTTCGTCCCGGAATTTGCGCAGTGCAAATAACAACATCTGCCTTACCCGCATGTTCCTGTACTTTGGCTTGTTGACGTTTTTTGAAATCTTCACTTTGTTCTACCGCATATCCGCCAGCTCCTTTATCTTCTGTTGCACCTTCAACTTCTATAAATTTACCACCTAACGAGAGCACCTCTTCTTTTGCAGCCGCGCGTACATCACTTGCCTCTACTACAGCACCTAAACGCTTAGCAGTAGCAATAGCCTGCAATCCTGCAACGCCAGCGCCCAAAACCACTACTTTTGCAGGTGTAATTGTTCCTGCTGCAGTCATAAACATTGGGAAAAACTTAGGAAGATGTGTTGCAGCCATTAAAACTGCTTTATAGCCAGCTACTGTTGCCATAGAACTTAATATGTCCATGGCCTGAGCACGTGTTGTTCTTGGAATTACATCTAAACTAAACGCTGAAACACCTGCTGCCTGGCATTCTTTAACAAATGCAGTGTTCGAAAGTGGATTAAAGCCACCAATCAGCACTTTGCCTTTGCACGCTGCCAACTCATCGGCTGCAATTGGATGTATTTTAATGAGCATGTGGCTCTGGCTGATTACTTGGCTTCGAGCTACAATTTCTGCTCCTTTTGTTACGTAATCGGCGTCAGGATAGCTTGCAGCAATGCCTGCACCTGCTTCTACCAGCACTTTTTCAGCCTTAAGGCCCTTTAAAGTGGCAATGTGCTCCGGAGTTATTGCTACACGCATGTCAGCCGAACCTTCGCCCAATATTCCTATTATCATGAAACTGATTTTTTTGAAGCTGCAAATATAGTTACTTAGGGCCGAAGCTTTACAATAAAACGGCGATTAATTTTTACGAATAAGTGCCTGAAAGTCATGCGGTTCTAAGGTTTTCTAAGTATTAATTTGTTGATAATTCAAGTGACTATCCAATACTTTTGCTCCTTATTTACTTTACTATACAATGTTGGTATTCATAGTTTTAGTTTGCCAAGCAGCAGCGCACATTGAAATATTCAGACTCTTTATAAGATTTATTTATTTTTACTACATGAAAGTTTTAAGTTTTGCCACCTTGTTTCTCTTGAGTATTGTTTGCAATAATTTATTTGCGGCAACGATCCAATCACCTTTAAAAAATTTAACCTTAACAGTGGCAATTGATGACAAAGGAATTGTCCATTATGAATTAGTACACGATTTAGGCACCGTAATCCAAAATTCTAAATTGGGCTTCACACTTAAAGATGTTGCATCACTTGATCGGGACTTTGTTTTATTATATGAAACTGTTAATCAGGTAGACACTTCTTGGAATCCTGTTTGGGGAGAAGTAAGCACAATACGCAATAATTATACTGAGTTGATTTATCACGTTCGACAAACTACAACAAAAGTGCAACTCTATATCGTCTTTAGATTATTTGATGATGGGTTAGGATTTCGATACGAATTTCCTGCCCAGCCCGAATTAAAAGATTTTATCATCAGCGATGAGCTAACTGAATTTAAGGTAGGTGCTGATGAAACAGCATTTTGGATTCCAGGCGATTTTGATAGCAACGAATATCCTTACACAAAAAGTAAATTAAGTGAAATAGATGCATTAACAGTTGCTGCTATACATACTTCAATTTCTACTCGTTCGCCGATAGGGAAAAATTATGTGCAAACACCTTTAATGTTAAAATCTGATAATGGTTTGTACATCAATATTCATGAAGCAGCATTAGTTAATTATTCGGCAATGCATCTTAAGGTTGATCAAACAAATTTCACGCTAACAACTACATTAGTGCCTGATGCTGTTGGCAATAAGGTTTACATGACATCACCCTGCAAAACGCCTTGGCGAACAATAATAGTTAGTAATAATGCTACCGATATTTTAGCTTCTAAATTAATTCTTAATTTAAATGAGCCTTCTGTTATTGAAGACGTTTCGTGGATTAAACCGATTAAGTACATTGGTATTTGGTGGGAAATACACGTAGGCGCTGCAACATGGAATTACTCGAATGTAAATAACATCAACCTTGAAACAACCGACTGGAAAACATTGCCGCCAAATGGAAAACACGGTGCTACAACTGAGCGAACAAAATATTATATCGACTTTGCAGCTTCAAATGGATTCGATGCCGTATTAGTTGAAGGTTGGAATGTTGGTTGGGAAGATTGGTTTGGAAAATGGAAAGAAAATGTATTTGATTTTGTAACACCTTATCCTGATTTTGATGTAATCGGATTAAAAGAATATGCTGCATCAAAAAATATTAAATTAATTATGCATCATGAAACTTCTGCTTCTGTAACAAATTATGAGCGACGGTTACAAGAAGCAATGGCATTTATGGTTGCTAATAACTATCCTGCAGTTAAAACTGGTTATGTTGGAAGAATTATTCCGCGTGGCGAATATCATGATGGACAATGGATGGTAAATCACTATGTTTATGTTGCACAACAAATGGCAAAAAATAAATTAATGGTTGATGCGCATGAGTCAGTGCGGCCAACAGGATTGCATCGCACTTATCCCAATTGGCTTGCGAACGAAGCTGCGCGTGGCAATGAATTTAATGCATGGAGTATCGGTAATCCTCCTGAACATGAAACAATGCTTGCTTTTACTAGATTAATGGGCGGACCAATGGATTATACTCCAGGTATTTTTGAAATTAAAATGGACACCTATAAACCTGGATCTACCTTTCAAGTGCACACCACTTTGGCTAAACAATTAGCATTATATGTTACCATGTATTCGCCACTACAAATGGCGGCAGATTTGCCTGAAAATTATTTGAAACACATGGATGCATTCCAATTTATAAAGGATGTTGCAGTTGATTGGCAAGACACTAAATATCTTGAAGCAGAACCAGGCGATTATGTAACTGTGGCACGAAAAGCAAAAGATAGTGCAAATTGGTTTGCCGGTGCTATTACTGATGAAAATGCAAGAACAGCTACTTTTAATATGAATTTTTTAGATGGTGATAAAATGTACATCGCAACAATTTATGCAGATGCTGCTGATGCAGATTGGAAAGCTAATCCCAAAGGATATCAAATTAGGCAATTTGTAGTGTATAAGAAAACGTTCTTAACAGTGCCTTTAGCACCTGGAGGAGGTTGCGCAATAAGTATAATTCCAGCTTCAGAAGAAGATGTAAAAGGTGTTCCGCAATTTAGAGGAAAATGGTAATTAAATGGTGTTAATGATAGCTATTTAATCCTTTAATGAATTAAACCAGATATTCGCAAAAATGAAACATGGTTCAGCACAATCACCATGCGAAGCAGAGGGTGACGGTTGATATGTTGATGTTGTTGTTGAACCGTTTGCTTCAAATGCTATTTGCGCATTAATGCTATTTTGGAAATTAACTAGTTCATCAGCACCGCAATAATACATAGTTATTGGCACCGTTGGCGTCCATCCAGTTAAATCGTTATCTCGAAGGGCAACGCGAAAAGGATTATTTTCATTATTAATAAAATCATCCAATACTTCAGGTTTAATGATATCTTTTGGTATTGCGGGCATAACGGCATCAATTTCCCAACCTTCATGGTTGCCATCGAAAAGCGGTGGCAAAATTGAATCATATGGTGCAATTAAATAATCTGAAGGGCTATCATACATTTGATAAACATCGTTGTAGGCAAACATTAAATAGGGCAAATAAAATGGCGCACCGTAAGGTTCATCTGCAAGTACATAATCGGTTTGCGCACCACTCATATCATATGGTCCGCTCATTGGCGCACTCGCTGTAATAGTATATTCATCTTGATGAAATAATTGTATTTCACGTGTTAATGCCATAGCTGCATGTCCACCTTGAGAATATCCGAAAATAAATAGTTGTTCAGAAACGCCAATATTTCTTGTTTCGCTTAATACTTCAGCTGCACGCAATAAATCTACACTTGCAGTAGCCTCTGTTTTGGCGTGACAATATAAATGTCTGCCAGGCGAATCACCCATTCCTATATAATCGGGCAAACTCATAACGTACCCTGAGCAACCAAATAAAATACCAAGCACTAACTCATCGCTTTCATAACTTGGCACATCGTAACGATTTAAAACAGTGCCGTGTTCATAGCTGCAAAGTGGGAATTGGTCTGTTTCACTAATCGGAATTACAACCGCGCCCGAAGCTTGAGTTTCATTGCCAAATGCATCGATTGTCTTATAAATTACACGATATATTTCAATTGGATAATCGTTTGGATAGGTAAGTAAATCAGGGTCATATGCACTTAATGCGGAATCTGTTTGGGCTATTGTCCAACTATGCAGCAATTCATAACTTATTATCTCGCCTCTAAAAGCATCGGTAGCTTCGTTGTCTATCTTATTATCATAAGTGCAAGAAACATATAAAATTGCAAGCACAAAAAAGGGTAAACTGAGTTTAAATAAGTATGATTTAAAATGCATAGCGTGATATTTTGTTTAAAGATATGTAAAGTTTAACCCAAATTAATCAAGCGACATTAGCAAATAAACCAAACTATTGATTTAGTTGCATTTAACCTCAATAGCAAACAATTGGAAACGAGCATGGTATTGGCTTGAAATTCCTGATTTTATTATAGCATATAAAATGGTAGGGCACACATAGCTTATTCTAGGTATAATTATTATCAGGGTTTTTTACACAAAAAAAAGGCATTCAAACTATGAATGCCTTTTTTGGAAAATAGTAGGTTATTGTTTTACAAACCTTTCCTGAAACCACATCACCTTGCCGGTAACGGGGTCGTCCATTTTAGCTCTTAAAATGTATAAGCCGTTTTGTAAATCAGCAATATCAATAGGAATTGTGTTAAAAGTGTTACCACTTGTATTTTCACTATGAACTAATTGCCCAAGGTCGTTGTAAATTTCTACAGCATATAGTTTACCATTTACATTGTGTCTGTAAATATGCACGTTTTCATTAGCTGGATTAGGGTATAACGTGATTCCGATTGGATTAATATCAATAATTTCTGGCTGTGTTCTGTGAATTGAATCGAGATAAGGAACACATGTTGACCATTTAGCGCCATCTCTCACATAAGATTTTGAGAAATCAGAGGTATATAATAAATCCATCAAAGCAACTGCATCACGTTCATAAGTAGAGTCAGTTAAGTGGAAACCATCTTCATCACCAAAATCTGAACATTGATACAAAACACCATCAGTAGCGCGCGGAATTCCGCCATCTGACCAATAATAAGGTCCCCAAGTAATGAAAGGTGCCTTAATGTTAGCGCCAAAATATTTTAAATCAGGATTGCCTGATATTTGACGTCCAATTAACCATTTAACAGCAAAATTATTCCAATAAGATGCTGGTTCGCTAATTGCTGGATACTGCTCTAAGGTTGAGTCTGCAAATCCGCCGTAATGGCGTCCACTTACAAACATTATTTTCATATTAGGAAATCTTTCCAATAACTCAGTTAAGTAAAATGTCAGGTCATCAGCAATGCGCTCTGGTGATTCAGGAAAAGTGCTGGCCGCTCCTAAACTATCATATTTGTCGTTAAAATACATCCAACCCACTTGCACTTGCGCCGCTTTATACCCCTTGTTTGCTATCTTCTTAAGCATTTGATTCCAATATTTGGTAGAGTCGGCGCCAATGGCATAATCTAAACCTTTTCCGCCTGCACCCATATTTATCGCATCAAAACAGATATTAGTTTTGTAGGTGTCATCGCTTGTGTCTCTAACAATAGGTACAAAATGATCTAGCATGTGACCAGGAACTGAAGGCCCAAATCCGCCCATTAAAACTACGCCGCCATCATAATTAATGTTGCCTAGGCTGTCTAATGGTTTTAAGTTTTTCGCGAAGTTTTTACCTTTCTTGTAATGTGTAGAAAGTGGATTTTCGGTTAATGCGCCACCAGGATAAAATCCTCCCTGCTTGCCCAGATAGTAACCAGTACCTAAGTCATTCAGCGGTATTAAACCAGAAGAGTCGTTATCGCATAAAACCAGTTGTGCATTTGCTGCATTACTTAAAAAAAGGCATATAGCAATGCCAAAAAAAAGCTTTGTTGTTTGTTTCATTGTGTACACGTTTTCATAAAATTATTGTGCAAATTTATTAATTCTTTTTTTAAACGTAGTATTCAAGTAAGTTAAAGTAAATCTAATGTTACGAATTTAATAGTTTGGATAAAAGGCAATTTAGGTAAATGGCTAAAATTAAATAGACAAGTTGTCGTGTATGACACTAATTGATATGCCATTCTGGCATAAAAGTATTTGTTTTTTAGTTAAGTATGTTTTTTGACACTAAAAAGAAGTATTATCAGTTAGTGCTTATAGCACAATTATTCTATTCTTAAAAACACAAAACAACTATTATGAATTTACAGCAATTTACCATTAAATCGCAGGAGGTTATTCAGCAAGCCCAACAAATGGCAATGCAACAAGACCATCAGCAAATTGAAAACGAGCATATATTAAAATCATTGTTAGCAAGTGACGATGAAGTAGTAAGTTATTTATTGAAAAAATTGAACGTAAATGTGCAATATGTTCAAAAGAAATTAGATGAACAAATAGCAGCATTGCCAAAAGTTGCTGGCAAAGGGGGAGAATTTATTTCACGAGATGCAAATCTTACTATTGCTAAAAGTCAAACACATCTTAAAGAATTTGGTGATGAATTTGTTTCAGTTGAACATTTATTACTTGGTATGCTATCTGGCAACGATAATGTGACAAAATTATTAAAATCGCAAGGCGTTGCCGAAAAAGATTTAAAAGCAGCTATTAAAGAATTGCGTAAAGGTTCAACCATGAATACTCAAAGTGGTGAAAATCAAATTAATTCACTAAATAAATATGCAATTAATTTAAACGAGCGAGCAAAAAGTGGAAAATTAGATCCAGTTATTGGTCGCGATGAGGAAATTAGAAGAGTGCTGCATATTTTATCTCGACGCACTAAAAATAATCCCATATTAGTTGGTGATCCAGGTGTAGGTAAAACTGCAATTGCCGAAGGTATTGCACATAGAATTGTAAATAGCGATGTGCCAGAGAACTTGAAATCGAAAACAATATTTTCACTCGATATGGGTGCGCTCATCGCGGGAGCAAAATATAAAGGTGAATTTGAAGAGCGCTTAAAAGCTGTAATAAAAGAAGTGATGCTTAGCGAAGGGCAAATTATTTTATTTATTGATGAAATTCATACATTAGTTGGCGCCGGTGGCGGTGGAGAAGGAGCCATGGACGCAGCCAATATTTTAAAGCCTGCATTGGCAAGAGGTGAATTACGAGCAATTGGCGCTACCACATTAAATGAATACCAAAAGTATTTTGAAAAAGATAAGGCATTAGAGCGCCGATTCCAAAAAGTTATTGTCGACGAACCTTCAATTGAAGATAGTGTTTCCATTTTACGCGGATTAAAAGAACGGTACGAAACGCATCATAAAGTACGAATTAAAGATGAAGCAATTATTGCAAGCGTGGAATTAAGTTCCCGTTATATTTCTGATAGAAAATTGCCCGACAAAGCTATTGACTTAATTGATGAAGCTGCTGCTAAAATGCGCTTAGAAATGGACTCTGTGCCAGAAGCACTAGATGAAATTGAACGCAGAATTCGTCAACTCGAAATTGAACGCGAAGCCATTAAACGTGAAAAAGATGAAAAGAAAGTAGAAGAACTATCAAAAGATATTGCAGAGCTGAGTGAAGAAAGAAATACCTTGAAAGCTAAATGGCAACAAGAAAAAGATATCGTTGATAAAATACAGCAACAAAAAGGTGATACCGAACAATTTAAATTGCAAGCCGAACAAGCAGAACGCGAAGGCGATTATGGTCGAGTTGCTGAATTGCGATATGGTAAAATAAAAGAATCGGAAACAGCATTAATAGCTTTAGAAGGCGAATTGAAAAAACTTGATGCTGGCAAACGATTAATGAAAGAAGAGGTTGATGCTGAAGATATTGCAGAAATTGTAGCAAAATGGACGGGAATTCCAGTTCAAAAAATGTTAGAAAGCGATAGAATGAAATTACTTCGCTTGGAAACAGAATTGCACAATAGGGTGGTGGGCCAAGATGAAGCAATTGTTGCAGTTGCAGATGCAATTCGACGAAGCAGAGCTGGTTTACAAGACCCTCGCAAACCAATTGGCTCATTTGTTTTTCTCGGAACAACAGGTGTGGGAAAAACAGAATTAGCAAAAGCAATTTCAGCTTATTTATTTAACGATGAACATGCCATGACAAGAATTGATATGAGTGAATATCAAGAACGTCATTCGGTATCGCGATTAATTGGTGCACCTCCAGGTTATGTTGGTTACGATGAAGGCGGACAATTAACAGAAGCAGTTAGAAGGAAACCATATTCTGTTATATTATTGGATGAAATAGAAAAAGCACATCCCGATGTATTTAATATATTATTGCAGGTTTTAGACGACGGTCGTTTAACAGATAATAAAGGAAGGACAGTCGACTTCAAAAATACAATCATTATTATGACAAGTAATATTGGTTCGCATATTATACAAGAGCGTTTTGAAGGCGTTACTGAGAATAATTTACTCGCTGTTACCGAAACAACTAAAATTGAGGTAATGGAAATGCTCCGAAAAACAATTAGACCTGAATTTTTAAACAGACTGGATGAAATTATCATGTTTAAGCCGTTGATGCGTTCAGAAATAAAAGGAATTGTTGTTATTCAACTCAAATTGTTAGCGGATATGCTTGCAGAAAGGTCTATTCAATTATCATTTACCGAACCATTAATCGATTGGCTTGCAGAGGAAGGTTTTGATCCACAGTTTGGAGCAAGACCATTAAAAAGAGTTATCCAAAAGGAAATTGTAAACGAACTCTCTAAAAGAATTTTGGCTGGTGATGTTAATGCTGAAGATAAGATTTTAGCTGATGTAAAGAGTGGGCTTGTTGTGTTTAACCCAAATTAATCAGTAGACATTAGCATATCAATCAAACCATTTATTTAGTTGGGTTTAACCTGAATAGCAAACAATTGGAAATCAGCAGTTTAATGGCAGTAAGCATTTGATTTTATTGCAAATTATTAGATGTTCCTAGTGCTATTGCTTATGCTGGGTTTAAAAATGTATAAGCTTTATAAATACTAGCGCATGCTGTGTTCCGATGTCGTTTTTGTAAGGAGGTTGTGCTAGGTCGTGTTGCGCTTGTGGCAGCTTTATCGCTAAAGAACAGGACAAATTTGTCCACAAATTAGATTTGATTTCTCCATTTTCCTTATTACTTTTGCAGCACAAATTAAATACGATGGAAAATAAAGTAAAACAAAAGTACGAAATCAAATTGAACAAAAAATGGTTCGCAGCTGGTCTTTTTTCTACTGCTGTATGCGTTTTGATGGTTATTTTTCTAAGTCAATTCTTTTGGATTGCCCTGCCGTTTGTGTTTATGTTCCTTGCATTGTCTATCGACGCTCTATAATTAAATTTACAAAATCATTACAGGGGTGATAACGATTAGTTATCGCCCCTTTTTTATATTTACACTCATGAGAAATCTATATATCATCTGCATTTTGGCGATTTCAGGTATCGTTGCAAATGCCCAAACTGGTCCTGAATGGATGGTTTACGACGGAACCCCCACCGCAGGAAGGTTTGATGATGTTTTTTTTATAAATGATACTATCGGCTGGGCAGTAAGTTCAGATGGCACCATCTTTAAAACTATAGATAAAGGTGAAAATTGGATACTTAAATTGTCGGAGCCAACTTATTTCCGCTCTGTGGAGTTTTTTGACGAAAATGTCGGTTTTGCGGGAACATTGTTCGGTAATTTGTATAAGAGCACCGACGGCGGCGAAACTTGGAACGATATTGCCGACCTACTTCCTGAGCCGTTTACAGGAATTTGCGGCCTAAGTGTAGCCGATGATTCTACTATTTATGCTTGCGGAATCTGGAGCAGCCCTGCTTATATTTTCAAAAGTACCGACCGAGGATTAACGTGGTCGCACATCGATATGAATACCTTAGCTTATTCGTTGGTTGACATAAAATTTACAGACAAAAACCACGGGTTTGCCACAGGACAAAGTGCCAATTTGAGTCTTGGAGGCATCATTCTTTATACTTCAGATGGTGGTGTAAACTGGGAAACAAAAACTACTACGGGACATCCAAACGATTATGTATGGAAAATTCAGTTATTGGACGGCATGCATGCATTTGGCGCTATCGCGGATGTTACCGGAACAGGAACAACCAGATTCTTAAAATCACTCGACAATGGTAATAGCTGGGAAGTAAAGCTGATTGATGAAGTATATACTTATATCGAAATGATTGGTTTTGTAAATCCAGATACGGGCTGGACTGGTTCCTACGATATTTTGGAAACATTTGATGGCGGTGAATCTTGGCATCCTAGCCCTTGGGGTTATAACATCAATCGATTTTATCAAGTTAACGATAATCTTTCTTTTGCATCAGGCTCAACAATATACGTTTACTCAGATACCGCTGCCGTTATTGCTGACACGCTTACGGGAGTGCAAACCTTTCCAACTCAACACGCAATTTTATCTATAACGCCAAATCCAGTAAATGATGTAATTAATATTCAGTATCGCATCGATGCACCAACTACTGCCGATTTAACGATATTTAATATGCAAGGTCAATCGCAAATAAATTTACAACATGGCATTTTACAAGAAGGAGTTTATATTGTAACACAACCTTTATCCTTGGTTCCAGGTCAATACATTTTGTGTTTGCACAGCAATGAAGGTTTGCGTTGGCAAAAATTTGTTGTGCAATAAATTGTCGTATATTAAGTTGGAATATTTTGAAATAAATTAATTCAATCCCTTATTACTGATTATTGAGCGCAAGCATTTAATTTGTCGAAATTGGAAAATAGCCTTTGTGTCAAAAAAAATATATTTGATAGCGATGGAATTATAAATTATTTAATTTTAATTCATGTATTTAAGAATACTAATTGTTCGATATTCAATTATCGAATATATTTTCAAAATAAGCTGCAGTTTAAGTAGAATTTGCTTTCCAGGATTAAAACACTGCATTAGTCTTTAAAATATTTTATAAATCTGTTAGCCAATCCTGAAGCATAATTAGTAGCTGTTTTTGTATGCTCTAAATACCTTCCAGCATACATTGCCATAAACGAAATAATTGTTGCTGGAATAAATGCTTCAATACTAATTAGGTATAAATATTCAAAGAAGATGTATGTTATTAATCCGCTAAACATACTCAGCATTGCGCTTTGCCCATTAATATTTTTCCAATATAATGCTGCGGTCATTGGTGCTAATAACGATACCATTCCCACCGTGGCACTTTCACCAACTAAGTCGTAAATGTTTTGTTTTGGAATGGTAATTAAGAAACTTAAAAACGCCATTGCAGTTACACTTAATCGTAATACGATTAGAAATTGTTTGTCGCTGAAATCTTTTTTAGTAACATTTTTGTGAATAGGCTTAATAAAATTCTCAGCTAAAATACTTGCCGGCGCCAGCAATGAACCACTGCATGTGCTTAACACTGCCGACAGCAGCGAACCGAAAAACAATATTTGAATCCACAGCGGTGTATGCGTAAGTACGATATGTGGAATTACAGCTTGAGTATCCGAAAAATCTTCTGTTGGATATAAAACGCGAGCGGCTAAGGCAATAAATAAAGGCAACATGGCAATAACTAAATATAATAACGCGCCTAAATAGGTAGAATTAACGGCTGCTTTTTCGCTGCGTGCTGCGTTGGCACGTTGAAAAATATCTTGCGAAGGAATGTAGCCTAATCCAATAACCATCCAAGCCCCAATCCAATTAGTAATATCGATGGGTTCAGCATTCGGTAAAAATTTAAAGGTATTTTCAGGCGCTTTTGCAAAAACTTCGCGTACACCACCTGCTTCATTGGCTACAAATACTACTACTATAATTAAACCAACAACAATAAGAATGCTTTGAATAAAATCGGTTATTGAAACTGCCCACATGCCGCCAACCATAGTGTACGCAGTAACAATTATAGCACAAATAGTTATGGCCAAAGGCAATTCGATACCAACACCGGCTTGTACTAATACTACTTGTAAAATTATACCCAATGCCACAAACTGCGCAGCTATGTAACCAAAAAAGGTAAGTAACATGAAAAAACTAGATACCAATTCTACGTTTTGCCCGTATTTAATCTTAAATAAATCGGCAATTGTGAGCAGGTTCATTCGGTAAAGTGGTCGAACAAAGAAGAAGCCGAAAAGCAATAAACAAAGTGAAGCGCCAAATGGGTCCTCAATTACATGTAGCAATCCACCTTCCAAAAAGGCACTAGATGCGCCAAAAACTGTCTCGCTGCCGAACCATAAAGCAAACAAAGCAGCAGCATTAAACAAAGGCGGGAGCCTGCGTCCAGCCTGCACAAAATCTTTCGAACCTTTAACAAGTTTGCCGGTGAAAACCCCGATGGCTATGGTAGCCACCATGTAAATAATCACAAAGGTTAGAAGCATTTCAGGTTATAAGTGGTAGTTGTGTGTTAAAAAATTTGAGGTCAAAAATAGAAATTTTTGTCAATCTTCCTAGTGTTTAAGTAACATTATATAAATACGTGACCGTTAGATTTAAAGCATTACTTTACCTAAATTTGCGACAATAAAAAATACTATGTTAAATAAAATTATTGGTTGCTTGGCAATTTGTCTCCTTATTTCATCATGCGGGAATCAAACAGAGGAGCAATCGGAACAATCTGATAAAAAAAACGATATGCATATTGTAGACCCGCATTCATTTGCAAAAACTAACGACGCTGTTGTAAAACATTTAAGCTTAATTGCTAATGTAAATTTCGAAACAAAAATAATTTCTGGCGAAGCAACATGGACCATAGAAAATAAAACCAATACCAATCAGGTAATTTTTGATACACGCGATTTAACCATTTTAAATGTGGTTGTTAATAGCGATAAGAAAGCCGAATATACTTTATTCGATACTGTTAACGGACAAGCTTTTTTAGGCAGCGCATTAAGTGTTGCTATCGACAGCACAGTGAAAACAGTTACAATTTTTTATAATACTTCACCAAATGCAGCTGCATTGCAATGGTTAAATGCAGCACAAACAAGAGATAAAAAATTCCCATTCCTGTTTACACAATCACAAGCAATTTTATGTAGAACTTGGATTCCTTGTCAGGATGGCCCAGGAGTGCGCTTTACATTCGATGCACGTATTCAAGTGCCGCAAGGAATGATGGCATTAATGAGTGCCGAAAATCCGCAAGCAATTAATGCTGATGGCGTATACAATTTTAAAATGGAACAACCTATTCCATCTTATTTAATGTGTTTGGCAGTTGGTGATTTTGCATTTTTACCTGTTGGAAACCAAACTGGTGTTTATGCTGAACGCTCATTTGTTAATGCTTGCGCCGAAGAATTAAGCGATATGCAAACCATGCTTGAGAGCGCAGAAAAATTATATGGAAAATACCAGTGGGGACGTTATGATGTAATTGTATTGCCGCCAAGTTTTCCTTTTGGGGGAATGGAAAATCCACGTATCACTTTTGCAACACCTACAATTATTGCTGGCGATAAAAGTTTGGTAGCATTAGTTGCGCACGAACTTGCACATAGCTGGAGCGGCAACTTAGTTACCAATGCAACGTGGAACGATTTCTGGTTAAATGAAGGATTTACTGTTTATTTTGAAAATAGAATTATGGAAGCAGTGTACGGTAAAGATTATGCCGATATGCTTCAAATGTTAGAATACGATGGGTTGGTTGAAACAGTTAATGATTTCGGAGCAACTTCGCCCGATACACATCTTAAGTTAAAATTAGAAGGTCGTGACCCAGATGAAGGTGTTAGCGATATAGCATACAACAAAGGTGCATTTTTCTTGCGCATGCTCGAAAGCAAAGTTGGTCGTGAAAAATGGGATGCATTTATTAAAGCATATTTTACAACCAACGCATTTAAAGTGATGACCACAGAAGCATTTATTGATTACTTAAATGCAAATCTCATAGAGCCAAATAAGGCAGCGTATGCTGGCGTTGATATTAATGAATGGATTTACGGTCCTGGCATACCAGCAAACTTAAATAAACCTGTTTCGGTTCGTTTCGATTTAGTAGATGCGGAAGTAAAGAAATTTAAAGATGGTGTAACTGCAGACAAGTTAATTACAGCAAATTGGAGCACCCACGAATGGTTGAGGTTTGTTTATCAATTGCCTGAAGATATCAGCCTTGAAAATATGGCAAATCTTGATAAGCAATTTGCATTTACAGGGATTGGCAATAGCGAAATTGCAGATGCATGGTACGAATTGGCTATTAAACGCAATTATAGTGTTGCATATCCTGCTATTGATAAATTTTTAAATAGTGTGGGCAGAAGAAAATTTTTAATGCCACTTTACAAGGCAATGATAAATACGGGACAAAAAGAAATGGCAATATCAATTTATGCCAAAGCACGCCCAGGTTATCATTATGTTGCACAAAACTCGTTAGACGAATTGATTGGAACTAAATAATTATTTTGCGAAATAGATGAGTGGTAGCGGTCAAGAGAAAGTGATTTTTATAGTTGGTAATTCCAGAAGTGGAACTACAATGATGCGTCGTGTGCTCGGCAATCACCCACATATTTATATGTTGGAAGAATTGCATTTTTTCGAACAACTTTGGAGCACTGCCGATAAAACAAATGCTGTTGCTAAAGTTGCAGCCATTAATTTGGCATCCAAATTATTATTTATTCAGCGCGATGGTTATTTATCTGAAATGAACATCGCGAAGCACATAAAAGAGGCAACAACAATTATAGAAGCAATTGAAGGGCCATTATATCCACATGCGATATTGAATGGATTTTTGTTTTATGAAACCAATAAAAATGGAAAAACAATTCCGTGTGAAAAAACGCCGCAAGATGTTTTTTATATAAATGAGATTCTCGAATTATTTCCCGGCGCTAAAGTAGTAAACATGGTTCGCGATCCACGTGGCGTTATGCTTAGTCAGAAACGCAAATGGCAACGGAGAAAAATGGGCGCAGGTTTTATGACGAAAAAAGAGCAGCGCAGGTTAAAAATTAATTATCATCCTATAACTATTTCCAAATTATGGAATTCAAGTATTCGCGCTGCCGCTAAATTTCAGTCGCATCCAAAAGTGCACAATATGATTTTTGAAGGCATGGTAAATGATTCGGAGAAAGAAATAAAATCGTTATGCCATTTTTTAGAGATTGAATTCAATGCTAATATGCTCATGATTCCTCAAGTAGGTTCCAGTAACGAAGCAGATAAGCCTGATGCATTCGGTATTAAAACAGAGCGCGCCGGTAATTGGGAAAAGGGTGGCCTTAATAAAGGCGAGATTTATTTTTGTCAGCGCATTTGTGGCGATTATATGCAACAATATGGCTACGAAATAAAAAAGGTGAACCCTAACCCATTTGTAATTGCCTATTATTATATTTCATTCCCAATTAAAATTGCCCTTGCACTCTTGTTTAATCTCCACCGCATGAAAAATATCGGCGAAGCTATAAAGCGGAGATTGAAATAACCTCAACGCACCAACTTAATTCCAAAAAAACATTGCAGCACTAACTCCCCACTTCACCATAATAATAAATCATCAACGCCCACAGCCCAACCCAGCCCCATAAGGGCAGCAGTATTTTACCACCCCCCCCGCAAACACCTCCCAATCCAGCCCCTCATGTGCGGCATTATTGTAACACGCCCCGCAACACTCCCGAAACCAACCCCAGAGGGGTAACATTATTGTAACACACCTCCGCTAAAACCTCACCAAACCCCAAAGGGGTAACATTATTGTAACACACCCCGCAACACTCCCGAAACCAACCCCAGCGGGGTAACATTATTGTAACACACCATCGCTAAAACCTCACCAAACCCCAAAGGGGTGACATTATTGTAACACACCACCGCTAAAACCTCACCAAACCCCAGAGGGGTGACATTATTGTAACACACCACCGCTAAAACCTCACCAACCCCAGAGGGGTGACATTATTGTAACACGCCCTGCAACACTCCGAAACCAACCCCAGAGGGGTAACATTATTGTAACACACCACCGCTAAAACCTCACCAACCCCAGAGGGGTGACATTATAGTACCACACCCTGCAACACTCCGAAACCAACCCCAGAGGGGTAACATTATTGTAACACACCATCG
>Ga0105048_10002181_pt1 | contig 31652 bp, 24 predicted proteins | sample MAT05_FD_78382 | JGI IMG/M metagenome (GOLD analysis project Ga0105048, IMG submission 78382) | Freshwater microbial communities from Lake Fryxell liftoff mats and glacier meltwater in Antarctica - MAT-05 | ecosystem: Environmental > Aquatic > Freshwater > Ice > Liftoff microbial mat | place... | reverse complement strand
GAGGGCCATGGTGGTGAACACGAAGATCACCGAGCAGACCACTGTCATGCGATCGAGGTTCTTCTCGACCACGGTGGAGCCGGCCGCCGTGGTGCCGAGCCCGCCGCCGAACATGTCGGAGAGACCGCCGCCACGCCCGCTGTGGAGCAGCACGAGGAAGATCAGTCCGAGCGAGACCGCAACGTGGATGGCGAGGGCGACGTAGAGCACGGAGACGATGACTCCCGAATCGGAACGAAGTGTGGATGGTGCGGATGGTGCGGCGCGGTCCCGACGCTCGGGGATCGCCCGCACCCGGCCCGACCACGCTACCAAACCACCCCCGCCCGGTCAGGCCGGCCCGTCAGGCCGGCTGGCAGACCGCTGGACGGACCGGCGGTCAGTCCTGATGGAGGCGGTACTGGACGAGCTTGGCGAACTCGTCGGGATCGAGGCTGGCGCCACCGACGAGCGCGCCGTCGATGTCGGGCTGGGCCATCAGCTCGGCCGCGTTGGAGGCCTTCACCGAGCCGCCGTACTGGATGCGCACGCCGGCGCCGGCATCGGTGTCGACGCCCGTGATCGTCTCGCGGATCAACTGGCACACCGCTTGGGCGTCCTCGGCCGTCGCGGTCATCCCGGTGCCGATGGCCCAGATCGGCTCGTAGGCGATCACCATCGATGCCACCTGATCGGCCTTGACCCCCTTGAGACCCGCCCGGACCTGAGCGACGACCTTGTCGTTGGTCGTGCCGGCTTCGCGCTCCTCGAGCGTCTCGCCGACGCAGAGGATCGGCGTCATGCCGTGCTTGATGACGGCCTTGACCTTCTTGTTGACCCACTCGTCGGTCTCGCCGAACACCTCCCGGCGCTCCGAGTGACCAACGATGACCAGAGCGGTGTTGAGCTTGGCGAGGAAAGCAGGCGACACCTCTCCGGTGAACGCTCCCTTGTCCTCCCAGTGGCAGTTCTGGGCGCCGAGCAGGAGCTCGCAGCGCTTCTCGCCCTCGATGCTGGTCTGCACGGAGCGGATGTCGGTGAAGGGCGGGTGCACCGAGACGTCGACGGCGTCGTAATCCTCGCCGCCGAACAGGAACGCCAGCTTCTGCACGATCTGGATGGCCTCGAAGTGGTTGAGGTTCATCTTCCAGTTGCCGCTGATCAGCGGCTTGCGCGTGGTGGCCACGGTGGTCCTCTCGTCGTGCTCGGAATCGGTTCGGGTGCGGTCGTGCGCCGCCGGGCGAACGCCGCTCGGTGGACGAGTCTGCCCCAGGGTGGTCTCAGGTGGCGTTGGGCGCGCCGCGGAGGGCTTCGAGACCGGGCAGGTCGCCGAGCTCGAGCAGCTCGAGCGATGCCCCGCCGCCGGTCGACACGTGGTCGACCTCGCCCGCCAGCCCGAACTGCTTGATCGCAGCCGCGCTGTCGCCGCCGCCCACGACGGTGAACGCCTTGGTCTCGGCCAGCGCCTCGGCGACGACGCGGGTCCCGGCCTCGAACCGCGGATCCTCGAACACGCCCATGGGGCCGTTCCAGAGCACGGTGCGGGCGTCGAGGATCACGTCGGTGAAGGTGGCTGCCGTCTCCGGGCCGATGTCGAGACCCATCCAACCGTCGGGGAGGTTCCGGCCGAACTGGCGCACCTCGCCACCGGCCGCGGGATCGCCGATCTTGCCTCCCGGGCCCAGCCCGGTGAGATCGGTCGGCAGGTGCAGGGTGATGTCGGACTCGAGGAGACGGGCGCAGGTCTCGACCATGTCCTCCTCGAGCAGGCTCGATCCGATCTGGTGCCCCATGGCCTTCAGGAAGGTGAAGCACATCCCGCCGCCGATGATCATCGAGTCGGCGACCTCCGCCATGGCCTCGATCACCCCGAGCTTGTCACTCAACTTCGAGCCACCGAGGATCACCACGAACGGACGGCGAGGGTCGCGGCGCAGCGGCAGCATGACCTCGACCTCGCGCTCGAGCAGCCGACCCGCGGCCGACGGCAGGAACTGCGGCGGGCCCACGATCGAGGCGTGGGCGCGGTGCGACGCCCCGAAGGCGTCGTTCACGTAGGCGTCCTGCCCGGCGATGAGCTCCTGCACGAAGGCCGCGTCGTTCGCGGTCTCCCCCGGGTTGAACCGGAGGTTGTCGAGCAGCTCGACACCTGGGGCGAGCTCGGCCAGCAGCGCCCGGACCGGCTCGACCGAGTACGCCGGGTCCGGGGCGCCCTTGGGCCGACCGAGGTGCGTGCACGCGGTGACGTGGGCACCCTGGTCGAGGAGCCACTGGATCGTCGGCAACGCGGCGCGGATGCGCAGGTCGTCGACGATGCGGTCGCCGTCGAGGGGGACGTTGAAGTCGGCCCGGAGGAGCACCCGGCGACCGCGGAGGTCGCCGAGGTCCTCGAGCGTGGGGACCTGCGCCATGGTCGGGAGCTCCGACTACTGGTTCGCTGCGCCGACGGTGGCGGTGATGTCGACCAGGCGGTTGGAGTAGCCCCACTCGTTGTCGTACCAGCCGAGCACCTTGACCAGGTTGCCCATGGCCATCGTGAGCTTCGAATCGAACGTGCACGAGGCCGGGGCACCGACGATGTCGGACGACACCAGCGGGTCCTCCGAGTACACCAGCACCTTCGAGAGGGGCCCCGACGAGGCGGCGGTCTTGAAGGCGTCGTTGATCTCGTCGACGGTGACGTCGCGGTTGAGGACCCCGACGAAGTCGGTGATCGAGCCGTCCGGGACGGGCACCCGCAGGGCGGTGCCGTCGAGCTTGCCCTTCATCGACTCGAGCACGAGAGCCGTCGCCCGGGCGGCGCCGGTGGACGAGGGGGTGATGTTGATGGCGGCGCCGCGGGCCCGGCGCATGTCGCTGTGGGGCCCGTCGACGAGGTTCTGGTCGCCGGTGTAGGCGTGAACCGTGGTCATCATGCCCTTCTCGATGCCGAAGGCATCGTCGAGCACCTTGATCATGGGCACGAAGCAGTTCGTGGTGCACGAGGCGTTCGACACGACCTTGTGGGCCTCGGGATCGAACGTGTCGTCGTTGACGCCCACCACGAAGGTGGCATCGGCCTCGGTGCACGGCGCCGACACGATGACGCGCGGGGCGCCGCCCTCGAGGTGCGCCGCGGCCTTCTCCCGGGAGGTGAAGAAGCCGGTGGACTCGACGACGACGTCGACGCCGAGATCGCCCCACGGCAGATCGGCCGGGTTGCGCTCGGCCAGGACCTTGATGGTCTTGCCGCCGACGACGATGTTGCCGTCGGCCACGGTGACATCCTCGTCGAGGCGGCCCATGACGGAGTCGAACTTGAGGAGGTGGGCCAGGGTCTCGACCGAGCCCAGGTCGTTGACCGCCACGATCTCGAGGTCGGCGCCTTGGCTCTGGATGGCCCGGTAGAAGTTCCGACCGATGCGACCGAAGCCGTTGATGCCGACTCGAACTGCCATGTTGCTGTGCCTCCCGGGCGTTGCGGATCTGATCCGATCAGACCACGCCGGCGACCCTCCGTGCCAGTCCGCACGTGACGGGCGCCACCGGGCCGTCAGCGATCGATGTCGCGGTGGCTGACCTTGGGCGCGAAGCCCTGCTCGCGCAGGGCGCCGGCGATCTCCTGGGCGATGGCGACGGAGCGGTGGCGCCCGCCGGTGCACCCGAACGCGATCGTCAGGTACGACTTGCCCTCCTTCACGTACGAGGGCATCAGCAGGCGGAGCAGGCTGGTGAGTTCGGCGAGGAACTCGGCGGTGACGTCCTGATCGAGCACGTAGCGACGAACCGGCTCGTCGAGCCCGGTGAGGGGACGAAGGTCGTCGACCCAGTGCGGGTTGGGCAGGAACCGGCAGTCGATCACGAGGTCGGTGTCGAGGGGAAGGCCGTGCTTGTAGCCGAAGGACAAGACCGTGGTCTGCATCGCCGGCGCGCTCTCGTCGTCGCCGAACAGGTCCAGCACCCGGGCACGCAACTGGTGCACGTTGAGGTCACTGGTGTCCACCACGACGTCGGCGTTGGCCTTGGTGGACTCGAGCAGCGCCCGCTCCGCATCGATGGCCGCCGCCAGGCTCTGGTCGCTGGCCATCGGGTGCCGGCGCCGGGTGCTCTCGTAGCGCCGGACGAGCACGTCGGTGCGGGCCTCGAGGAACAAGATGCGCACACGCGGGCTCTGCCGACGCAGCTCCTCGAGGGCCGGTAGCACGGCCTCGTGGTAGGGGCCGATGCCCACGACGAGCACGACCTTGGCGATGTCGGACCCGGGGGCCTGGGCGAGCTCGGCCACCTTCGGGATCAGGGTCGGGGGCAGGTTGTCGATGACGAACCAGCCCAGATCCTCGAGGATGTCCGCGGCCTGCGATCGGCCGGCTCCGGACAACCCCGTGATCACCACGAACTCGTTCACGGCGTCAGCTTACGGTCGAGGCCCTCCCCGTTCGTGCCGGTCGGATGAATGCACGGCGAACGGCTCGAGATCGCCGGACCCGATCCGGGTCAGCGCTTGGATGCGACCAGCAGGAGCAGACGGGGAACCGTCGCCGCGTCGGTGTACTCGGGTGCGAGGGCCAGGAAGCCGGCCGGCGGCGCCGGCTCCTCCATCCGCTCGACGAACAGCCCGTGCGCCGCCATCGCGTTCACGTACCGGCTGAGCGGCCGGTGCACGAAGCGGATGTGGACGCCCTTGGTGACCTGCTCGATGCTCTCGGCCTCGACCAGGTAGGGGCCGATGCGCCAGTACTGCTCGGGCGGGTCGAGCATCTGGTCGTCGATCCACCCGCTTCCCGGGGTCTGCAGGAGCGGGTGGTTGAGGAAGAACACGAACCGCCCCCCGGGCTCGAGGACCCGGGCCACCTCGGCGATGGCGTCGTCCACGCCGTCGATGTGCTCGAACACCAGGCAGGCGACGACGGAGTCGAAGGCGCCGTCCGCGTACGGCAGCGAGTCGGCGCCACCCCGCACGTACACCGGGCCGCCGCCGCGCCGCTCGGCCTCGACGATCTGGGCGTTGGTGGGATCCAGGCCCACGACGACGGGAACGCCGGCGGCGGCCAGCACCCGGGCGACCTGCCCCTCCCCCGTGCCCACTTCGAGCACCCGACGGGCCGGGCCCACCGCCTCGACCGCCAGCGGCAGGATCTGCTCCTCGTACTCCGGATCGACGCCGTCGGTGAAGTGCTCCTGCCACCAGCCCGACACGTCTTCCCACGTGCCCGTCAGCAGCAGCTCGTCGGACACCAGCGCGCCGTCGCGCCGGGCGGCGTCGTCGGTGTCGGGTGGGTGGTCGCCGTCGGCCATCCCCTCACCCTGGCACGCCGACCCGTCGCCACGCCCGTCCGCCGACCCCCGCTCGATCGAGGGTCAGCGCGGGGTGGGCGGCACCGCGGTGTGGATCTTGGCGTACACGGCCTCGGCGACCGCGTCGGGAAGCCATGAGAGCGACTGGAGCTGCTCGAGCGACGCCTTCTTGACCGCGGTGACGCCCCCGAGCTCCTTGACCAGCCGGGTCCGCCGGGTCGGCCCCAGTCCGGCGATGTCGTCGAGCACCGAGGTCGTCATCCGCTTGCCGCGCCGCTCGCGGTGGAAGGTGTTGGCGAAGCGGTGGGCCTCGTCTCGGGCGCGCTGCAACAGGTAGAGGGCCTCGGACTGACGCGGGATGCGCACGGGGTCCTCGCGTCCCGGGAGGTAGACCTCCTCGAACCGCTTGGCCAGCGAGGCGATGGGGATCTCGTCCTCGAGCCCGAGCTCCTCGACGACCCGCTCGGCCACCGCGAGCTGCCCCTTGCCGCCGTCGACGAGCAGGAGCTGGGGTGGGTAGGCGAACTTGCCGCTGCGCTCGGCCAGCGGCAGGGCCCGCTGCTCGAGGTAGCTGGTGAGGCGGCGGGTGAGGACCTCCTCCATCGCCGCGTAGTCGTCGTTGCCGTCGACGGTCTTGACCTTGAAGCGGCGGTACTCGCGCGTGTTGGGCAGCCCGTCCTCGAGCACCACCATGGAGCCGACGTAGTCGGTGCCCTGGATGTGGGCCATGTCGTAGCACTCGATCCGCAGCGGGGCCTCGGGGAGATCGAGCGCCTCCTGCAGGTCGTTCAGGGCCCGGGCCCGGCTGTTGTGGTCGGCCGACCGACGGAGCCGGTGCCGGGCGAACGCCTCCTTGGCGTTCTGGGTGACGGTCTCGAGGAGGGTCACCTTGTCGCCGCGGCGGGGCACCCGCACCACCACGTTCGAGCCGCGCTGCGAGGTGAGCCACTCCTCGTAGAGGCCGGGATCGGCCGACTCGACGGGAACGAGCACCTGCTTGGGTATGCCGAGCGGCGGCGGATCCCAGTAGAGCCCCTCGAGGATCGTGTCGATCAGCTCGCCGGGCGTGACGTCGGAGACCTTGTCGACGATGAACCCCTTGCGGCCGACGACCCGGCCGCGCCGCACGAAGAACACCTGCACCGCGGCTTCGAGCTCGTCCTCGGCGATGCCGATGACGTCGACGTCCTCGTCGCGGTCGGCGACCATCTGCTGCTTGGCGATCGCCTTGCGCACCGTCAGGAGCCGGTCGCGCAGCCGGGCGGCCTTCTCGTACTCGAGCTCCTCGGCGGCGTCGCGCATCCGCTGCTCGAGCCGCTTGACGATGGTGTCGGTGTCGCCGTCGAGGAAGTCGAGCAGCTCCCCCACCAGCTCGCCGTACCGTTCGGGCTCGATCTCGCCCACGCACGGGCCGGCGCACTTCTCGATGTGGAACAGCAGGCACGGCCGTCCCAGCTTCTCGTGACGACCGAACTTGTTGTCCGAGCAAGTGCGGATCGGGAACGTGCGCAGGAGCAGGTCGAGCGTCTCGCGGATGGCGTAGGCATGACCGTACGGGCCGAAGTACCGCACGCCCTTCTTCTTGGCGCCGCGCATGACCATGGCCCGGGGCCACTCGTCGGCGACGGTCACCGCCAGGAACGGATAGCTCTTGTCGTCCTTGAGCCGGATGTTGAAGCGGGGCTGATGCTGCTTGATGAGGCTGTACTCGAGCATGAGCGCCTCGACGTCGTTGCGGACCTGGATCCACTCGACGGTCTCGGCCGTGGCCACCATCTGGGCGGTGCGCTGGGCCATCGACGCCGGGTTCTGGAAGTAGTTCGACAGCCGCTGGCGCAGGCTCTTGGCCTTGCCGACGTAGATCACCCGACCCTGGGCGTCCTTGAACTGGTACGAGCCGGGGGCGTCGGGGATCGTTCCGGCGGGAGGTCGTTGCACCACGGTCCCAGCCTGCCGCAAGACGTCGCCGACCACACCTTCGGGTGACGACGCCCCGTCGCAGCAGGGTCGCCACCGGCCCGGCCCGGGAACGGGCGACCGGTAGAGTGCGCCGATCGAGCCCGACACCACCCTGCCCGCCGCCGACGACGAGGCGAACCCGGCCCCTCCGCTGGCCGCTCCCGGGCCGCTGCCCGCATGGGCGGTGTGGCTCATCCTCGCGGTCATCGCCGTCGTCGTGGTCTGGGCATCCGAGACCTACCTGGGCCTGGCCTCGTACTACCGGACCGAGTGGAACATGGGGCCGAGCTTCCGGGGCGACTCGCTCGTGCGGGGCTGGATCCGCTGGGATGCGAACTGGTACTCGGGCATCGCCCGCAACGGCTACTTCTACCGGGTGGACGAGCAGAGCTCGGTGGCGTTCTTCCCCCTGTACCCGATGCTCATGCGGGCCGTCGGATCGCTCTCGCTCGATTCCTACGTCGCCGGCATGCTCATCTCGCTCGCAGCGGGGCTCGGGACGGTGATGCTGTTCAGCCGCTGGTGCCGGGTCCACCTGTCGGCCGCCGAGGCGTGGACCGCCCTTCTCTGCCTCATCCTCTACCCCTACGCCTTCTACCTCTTCGGTGTCGTCTACGCCGACACCCTCTTCGTGGCGCTGGCGCTCGCGGCGTTCGTCGCGCTCGAGCGTCGGCGCCCGATGCTCGCCGGCTGCTTCGGTCTCCTGGCCGCGCTGACCCGGCCCGTCGGGATCGCCCTGCTGCTCGGTCTGGTGGTGCTGCTTCTCGAGCAGCGCGGCGTCGTCGGTCGAGCGGTCGAGCCAGGGTCCTCGCTGCGGTCACGCCTCGGGCGGCTCCGGCCCGCCGATGCCGGCGTGCTGCTCACCGGCGTGGGGCTCCTTGGCTACATGACCTACCTGTGGCGGACCTTCGGTGATCCCCTCGCCTTCGCCGCCACGCAGTCCGCGCCGGGGTGGAACCTCGACCCGGGGCCACGGACCTGGTTCAAGGTCCGGGTGTGGGAGCTGATGACCGGCGCCGTCGCCGAACCTCCGGGGTACCTCCAGGGCGCCATCCTCCAAGGCATCATCGGCATCGCCTGCCTGGCGACCGTGCCGACGATCGTGCGTCGCTTCGGCTGGGGCTACGGCGTGTACGTCGCCGTCGCGGTCGCTTTCTCGCTCGTGCAGCTCAAGGACTTCCACGGTCTCGGTCGTCACGCGCTTGCCGCGTTCCCCGCCTTCGCGGTGTTCGGAATCTGGCTCGTCCAGCGCCCGGCGCTGCGCCGGCCGGCGCTGGCGACGAGCGGCGTGCTCCTCCTGCTCCTCACCTCGTGGTACGCCCGTGGCTACTACCTGACCTGACAGCCAGCGCCACCCGGACGGGGGCCGTGCCGCGGCACGACCTGCGCCCCGCCCCGACCGATCCGCCGGCCGATGGTGCGATCAGCCCGCTGCTCCCGCCGGAGCGAGCGCGCGCTCGAGGAAGTCCCGCACGATCTCGGTGTGCGCCAACGCCCACTGGGTCGTGATGTGGTGCCGATCGGCGAAGACGATCAGGTCGCCGTCAATGACCCCGCACGAGGTGTCGTCACACAGCTGATCGCTGAGATCAAGGGTCGGGATCTGCCGCTCCGCTCGCAACCGAGCCTCGACGTCACGGATGGCGGCTCCCTCGGCGAAGGCGTCGCCGCGTTCGGCCGCGCAGCGCTCGGCGTCACCGGTCGGCCGACCCAGGCAGGGCAAGGGGCTCACCGCCAGCTGCGGCGTGTCCACGATCGTGGCGACGGGGACACCGGCATCGGTGAGCGTGTCGACGAACGAGCCATACGCTTCACCCCACGCCCCGAGCTGCTCCTCGGCCTCGAGCGCGGCTCCGTCTCGTGCTGCGATCCGACCCTGGTAGGTCGCCGACTGCGTGACGACGACGAGATCCGGCGACAGCTCCTCGATCATCGCCAGCGTGTCCTCCTGGTAGGCGGTGCAGTCGAGGTCGAGCCCCAACGGGTTGGTCACCTGCACGGGGATGCCCGGGCACGCCGGCACCCATCGGCTCACGAGCCTCACATCGGCGTCGGCCGCCACCGCGTCGAGGGCCAGCATCCACTGGCCGGCGTGCGAGTCGCCGACGAGCACCACCGTCCGTGACCCGTCGGGGTCACCTCCGTCGCAGTAGACCCGGCCAGCCGCGTCCTTCGCGAAGGTCTGACAGGTGAGGTCGTTGGCCTGGTTCGCCGCTTCGAGCAGCTGGGTCTCGGGCCACGTGCGAGCCACGTCACCCCGCCATGCCACGAGACCGGCGACCACCAACGTCGCCAGAGTGATGACCGCAGCGAGCCCGAAGGTCCGAGCCGACGAGCGACGCATCACGGGCGAGAAGCGGATGGGGTCCTCGATGCGGCGGTGGACCACCCAGGCCACCCCGAGCGCGGCGAACCCGGCCGGCACCCGCACGACCGGCGACTCCGAGATGAACAGCGCCGACGCGAACACCATGAACGGCCAGTGCCAGAGGTACCAGGAGTACGAGACCCGGCCCACCCACCGCATCGCCGGGTGAGCCAGCAGCCCGGAGACGGGCGCCGGGGTGCCACTCGCGAGCTCGACGCCGCCGAGCAGCACGAGGAGCGTCCCGACGGTGGGCACGAGCGCCCGCACACCGGGGTAGGCATCGGCGCCGTCGAACACGACGACGGCTCCCGCGATCATCAGCAGCCCGACGACCGCGGCGGCGGTCGCCGGTCCGCGGCGTCGCCAGCGGGCCGGGAGGACCACGATCGCCGCGAGACCGGCTGCGGCAAACTCCCACGCTCGGCTGGGAAGGCCGAAGAACGCCCACTGGTTCCCGCTTCGGGTGAGGCCGAGGGAGATGAGGAACGAGATCACGAGGACCCCGCCGAGCACGATCCCGAGCCGTCGCCGCGATCCCCGCAACCCGCCGGCCGCCCGCGCCGCGAGCGCCGCCACCCCCCAGATCAGCAGCGGCCATACCAGGTAGAACTGCTCCTCGACGCCGAGCGACCACGTGTGCAGGAAGGGGTTCTCGGTGGTCGGTGACCCGAAGTAGGTCGTGGTGCCGGTGGCGAAGAGGATGTTGGAGACGTACGCCGATGCAGCGGCGCCCGATTGCGCAACCCTCGGGAGCTCCCGGGGCGAGAGGACGAACACCGACACGATCAGCACAACGATGAGCATCGAGGCCATCGCCGGCACGAGCCGGCGGAGCCGCTTGGCCCAGAACGAGAGCAACACCACCCGACCGGTCCGCTCGGACTCGGTCACCAGCTTCGTCGTGATCAGGTACCCCGAGATGACGAAGAAGACGTCCACGCCGACGAAGCCCCCGGCGAACCCGACCAGGTTGGCGTGGTAGGCCACGACGGCCAGGATGGCGACCGCCCGCAAGCCGTCGATGTCGCCGCGGAACCACTCGGCCGCGCCCTCGGTTCCCCCGCCAGGTCCGGTCGCGTCGGCCGTCTGCGCTGCGGCCTCCGGACCTCGCCGGTTTGTGATCGCACCGGGACCGTCGGGGTCGTCCGCAACGCGGACGCGCCCGGTGGAGCCGCTCACGGACGTTCCGGCGGACGTCCGAACCTGATCACCTGGCTCCCGCCCGATCGGCCACGGGCGCTGAGTGTACCGGAGCGCCCTTGCCCGTCCGCTGCACACCGACGGCACGACCGCCGAGCGGCCCCATACGGTCATCCACCACGAAGTTGATCGGGCCGCCGGAACCCGCGCTCGATCGAGGTGAGCGCGGCGGGTGCCGGGGGCGTACACTCATGGATGCGCCGGCCTGGTATCCGGCGACATATCAACTCCGAGGCCGACAACCCCGTGGCGCGGCGACCAGGCTGTCCCCACCGGCTACCAATCGGAGTTCATTCCTCTCCCGGAGGTCCGAACCAACATGCTGCGGCTCCAAGCTCCGCTCCCCGAGCGGTACGTCAACGCGACCCCCGATGAGCTCGCCGACTGGATCGGTGCGGCCAAGTCCGTCCTGGGTGAGCGGCTGTTCATCCTCGGCCACCACTACCAGCGAGACGAGGTCATGCGCTGGGCCGATGCCCGAGGCGACTCGTTCCGCCTGTCGGTCCTCGCCCAGCAGCGGCCCGAGGCCGAGCACATCGTGTTCTGCGGCGTGCACTTCATGGCCGAATCCGCCGACATCTTGACCAACGACAACCAGACCGTGATCCTCCCCGACCTCAACGCCGGGTGCTCGATGGCCGACATGGCCGACATCGACGAGGTCGAAGAGGCGTGGGAGGAACTGGCCCGCACCACCGACATCGAAACCGTCATCCCGATCACGTACATGAACTCGTCGGCCGCCATCAAGGCGTTCGTCGGCGACCACGGCGGCGCCGTGTGCACCTCGACCAACGCCAAGGCGGTGCTCGAGTGGGCGCTCAGCCTCGGCGATCGCGCCGATGACGGTGCCGGGGGCCGCCAGGTGCTGTTCTTCCCCGACCAGCACCTCGGGCGCAACACCGGGTTCCAGCTCGGGTACGGCGCCGACGACATGGCGATCTGGAACCCCCGCCTCGACCTCGGCGGCCTCGACGAGGTCACGGTCAAGCAGGCCACACTCCTGCTCTGGAAGGGCCACTGCTCGGTCCACCAGCGGTTCAAGCCCGAGCACATCGCCGCGTTTCGGGCCGAGCACCCCGACGGAATCGTCATCGCCCACCCCGAGTGCGCGCACGAGACCTGTGAGCTCGCCGACCAGGTGGGATCCACCGACTTCATCATCCGCGCGGTCGAGGCGGCACCGTCGGGTTCGGTCATCGCCGTGGGCACCGAGATCCACCTGGTCAACCGGCTGAACGACGAGACGCCGGACAAGACCATCGTCTCGCTCGACCCGCTCGTGTGCCCGTGCTCCACCATGTTCCGCATCGATGGCGCCCACCTGGCGTGGATCCTCGAGGGTCTGGTCGGCGGCCAGGTGCGCAACGTCATCACCGTCGAGCCAACCACGGCTGCCTCGGCCAAGGTCGCCCTCGATCGGATGCTGGCCATCACCTGACGCCGTCGGCGCGTCCGGTCCGGGCCGGCGTCGCACCCGACCGCGGTCGTCAGGTGCCAGCCAGCAGCGGAGCGAGGAAGCGGCCGGTGTAGCTCTCCGGATGCTCGGCGACCAGCTCGGGAGCACCTTCGACGACGAGGGTCCCCCCGCCGCTGCCACCCTCGGGCCCCAGATCGATGACCCAGTCGGCCGTCTTGATGACGTCGAGGTTGTGCTCGATGACGAGCACCGAGTTGCCCTGGTCGACCAGGCGGCTCAGCACCGTGAGCAGCTTGCGGATGTCCTCGAAGTGCAAGCCCGTGGTGGGCTCGTCGAGGATGTAGATGGTGTGGCCGGTGGAGCGCTTGGCCAGCTCGCTCGCGAGCTTCACCCGCTGTGCCTCGCCGCCCGACAGGGTCGGCGCCGGCTGACCGAGGCGCACGTAGCCCAGGCCGACGTCGACGAGTGTCTGCATGTGGCGAGCGATGGCGGGGATGTTGGCGAAGAACTCGAGGGCCTCCTCGCACGACAGCGCCAACACGTCGGCGATGTTCTTGTCCTTGAAGGTGATGTCGAGCGTGTCGCGGTTGTAGCGGGCGCCCTTGCACACCTCGCACGGCACGTAGACGTCGGGCAGGAAGTGCATCTCGATCTTGATGGTGCCGTCGCCCGCGCACGCCTCGCAGCGCCCCCCGCTCACGTTGAACGAGAACCGGCCGGGCAGGTAGCCGCGGACCTTGGCCTCTTGGGTCTGGGCGAAGAGCTTGCGGACGTGGTCGAAGACCCCCGTGTAGGTCGCGGGGTTCGAGCGCGGGGTGCGCCCGATGGGCGATTGGTCGATGTTGATGACCTTGTCGAGGGTGTCGAGCCCCTCGACGCGCGTATGCAGCCCGGGCGGCGTCCGCGATCCGTAGATCTTCTGCATCAGCGAGTGGTAGAGGATGTCGTTGACGAGGGTGGATTTGCCCGACCCCGAGACCCCGGTGACGGCCACGAACAGCCCGAGCGGGAACACCACGTCGATGTTCTTGAGGTTGTGCTCACGGGCGCCGCGCACGACGAGGCGGTGCTCGCCCGGGGCGCGGCGCTGCGCAGGGACCGGGATGGACTTCTTGCCCGAGAGGTACTGGCCGGTGATCGAGGCGCGCGACTTGAGCAGCCCCTTGACGTTGCCGGCATAGACGATGTCGCCGCCATGCTCGCCCGCTCCCGGACCGATGTCGACGACGTGGTCGGACACCTTGATGGTGTCCTCGTCGTGCTCGACGACGAGAACCGTGTTGCCGAGGTCGCGCAACCGGATGAGGGTCTCGATCAACCGCTGGTTGTCGCGCTGGTGCAGGCCGATCGACGGCTCGTCGAGCACGTACAGCACGCCGACGAGCCCACTGCCGATCTGGGAGGCCAAGCGGATCCGCTGCGCCTCGCCGCCGGCGAGGGTCGCCGCGCCCCGGCTGAGGCTCAGGTAGTCGAGGCCGACATCGAGCAAGAAGCCCATGCGGGCGTTGATCTCCTTGACCACCCGCTCGGCGATCATCCGGTCCCGTTCGGACAGCTCGAGACCCGCGAGCGCCTTGGCCGCCTCGCCGATCGGCAGCGCGCAGATGTCGAAGATGGAGAAGCCGTCCACGGTGACACCGAGCGTGAACGGCTTGAGCCGGGCCCCACCGCACGCCGCGCAGGGGACCTCGCGCATGTAGCCCTCGATCTGCTCGCGCTGGCTGTCGGACTCGGCGTCGGTGTGGCGGCGCTGGAGGTAGGGCACGACGCCTTCGTACTTGGCCTGGTACGTGCGGCTGCGCCCGTAGCGGTTCTTGTACTGCACCGTGACCCGCTTCGAGCTGCTACCGGGGCCGTAGAGGAGCAGCTTCTGCTTGGCCTTGGGGAGCTTGCGCCACGGCGTCTCGGTGTCGATGCCTCCTTCCTTGGCCACCGCCTCGACCAGTCGACCGAAGTACTGGCTGCGCCCGCTCGCCCATGGGGCGATGGCGCCGTCGGCCAGGCTGAGGTCCGGATCCGGGACGATGAGCTCGGGATCGACCTCGAACCGAGTGCCCAGGCCGTCGCAGCTCTCACACGCGCCGTAGGGCGAGTTGAACGAGAAGTTGCGAGGTGCCAGCTCGCCGAACGAGAGCCCGCAGGTGGGACAAGCCAGGTGCTGGCTGAAGGTGAGCGTCTCGGTCTCGGCGGCCTCGTCGCCCTTGGCGCCGAGGATCTGGACCTCGGCGACGCCGTCGGCGAGGCGCAGCGCGGTCTCCAGGGAGTCGGTGAGCCGGCGCTCGATGTCGTCGCGGCGCACGAGACGGTCGACGACGACCTCGATCGTGTGCTGCTCGTAGCGGGCGAGATCGACCGTGTCGGTGAGGTCGTGCAGTTCGCCGTCGACGAGCGCCCGGGCGAAGCCCTGCGTAGCCAGGTCCGCCAGAAGGGTGTCGTAGGTGCCCTTGCGGCCCCGGACCACCGGGGCCAGGACCTGGAAGCGGGTGCCCTCGGGGAGCTCGAGGATGCGATCGACGATCTGCTGGGGGGTCTGGCGGGTGATCACCGAGCCGTCGTTCGGGCAGTGCGGTACACCGATGCGGGCCCAGAGGAGCCGGAGGTAGTCGTAGACCTCGGTGACGGTGCCCACGGTCGAGCGGGGGTTGCGCGACGACGACTTCTGGTCGATGGAGATGGCTGGTGACAGGCCCTCGATGAAGTCCACATCGGGCTTGTCCATCTGGCCGAGGAACTGCCGGGCGTACGCCGAGAGCGACTCGACGTAGCGCCGCTGGCCCTCGGCGTAGATCGTGTCGAAGGCGAGCGAGGACTTGCCCGAGCCGGAGAGGCCGGTGAAGACGATGAGCTTGTCGCGCGGCAGCGTGAGCGAGACGTCGCGCAGGTTGTGCTCCCGGGCGCCCCGGATCACGATCTGGTCAGCCATTCGGACCAGTGTACCGGGACGGCGTGTCGTCGAACACCAGTTCGGACCAGGACCTCGGAGGAGCGACCGCGACCGGGCAGTTCGAGTCGGTGCCGTCAGTGGACCCCGACCTCGCGCAGCTCTCGCTTGAGGTCCTTGATCTCGTCGCGCAGGCGCGCCGCGTACTCGAAGCGCAGGTCGGTGGCGGCCTCGCGCATCTCCTCGTCGAGGGTGTGGATCAGCCGGGCGAGCTCCTCCTCGGGGAGACCGACGAGATCGCGGGCGATGCGCTGCTTGTCGTGGGTGCGCGAGCGTTTGTCCTTACCCGGGACCGGCGCGGTCTCGCTCGGGCGCAGGTACGACAGGATGTCGGTTACGGCCTTGCGGATGGTCTGCGGGTCGATCCCGTGGTCGATGTTGTACTGCTGCTGCAGCCCTCGACGGCGGTTGGTCTCCGTGATCGCCCGGTCCATCGACGCCGTGACGGTGTCGGCGTACATGATCACCTGGCCGTCGACGTTGCGGGCGGCTCGGCCGATGGTCTGGATCAGCGAGGTCTCGCTGCGGAGGAAACCCTCCTTGTCGGCGTCGAGGATGGCGACGAGCGAGACCTCGGGCAGGTCGAGGCCCTCGCGCAGGAGGTTGATGCCGACCAGCACGTCGAACTCGCCGAGCCGGAGGTCGCGCAGGATCTCGATGCGCTCGATGGTGTCGATCTCGCTGTGGAGGTACCGCACCTTGACCCCGAGCTCGAGCAGGTAGTCGGAGAGGTCCTCGGCCATCTTCTTGGTGAGCGTCGTGACCAGCACGCGGTCGCCGCGCGAGACGCGATCGTTGATCTGCTCCATCAGGTCGTCGATCTGGCCCTTGGTGGGCTTCACGATGATCTCGGGATCGACCAGGCCGGTCGGCCGCACGACCTGCTGCACCACCTGCTGGGAGTGCTCGATCTCGTAGGCGCCGGGGGTGGCCGACAGGAAGACGGTCTGGCCGATGCGCTCCATGAACTCCTCGAAGCGCAGCGGGCGGTTGTCGGCCGCCGACGGGAGCCGGAAGCCGTGCTCGACCAGGTTCTCCTTGCGGCTGCGGTCGCCCTCGTACTGGCCGTGCAGCTGGGGCACCGAGACGTGGGACTCGTCGAGGATGCACAAGAAGTCGGCCGGGAAGTAGTCGAGCAACGTCGATGGCGCCTCGCCGGGGCTGCGACCGTCGATGGGCGCCGAGTAGTTCTCGATGCCGTTGCAGTAGCCGAGCTCCTGCATCATCTCGAGGTCGTACTGGGTGCGCATCCGGAGCCGCTGGGCCTCGAGCAGCTTGCCCTCGGCCTCGAACTGGGCGAGCCGCTCCTGCAGCTCGGCTTCGATGCGGACGATGGCCTTCTGCATCCGCTCGGCACCGGTGACGTAGTGCGTGGCGGGGAAGACGATGAGCTCGTCGAGCGAGCTCACCCGCTCGCCGGTGAGGGGATCGACCACCGTGATGGCCTCGACCTCGTCGCCGAACAGCTCGATGCGGACCGCCTGCTCGTCGTACGCCGGGTGGACCTCGATGGTGTCGCCCCGGACCCGGAACTTGCCCCGGACCAGGTTCATGTCGTTGCGCTCGTACTGGATGTCGACGAGCTGGCGCAGGATGGAGCGGTGGTCGTGCTCCTCGCCGACCCGCACCACCAGGAGCTGGTCGCGGTACTCCTCGGGGGCCCCGAGCCCGTAGATGCACGACACCGAGGCCACCACGATGACGTCACGCCGGGTCAGCAGGGCGGAGGTGGCCGAGTGGCGGAGGCGGTCGATCTCGTCGTTCACCGACGAGTCCTTCTCGATGAAGGTGTCGCTCGAGACCATGTAGGCCTCGGGCTGGTAGTAGTCGTAGTACGAGACGAAGTACTCGACCCGGTTGTCGGGGAAGAACTCGCGGAACTCGTTGGCGAGCTGCGCAGCGAGCGCCTTGTTGGGCGCGATCACCAACGTTGGGCGTTGCGCCTCCTGGATGGTCCAGGCCATGGTGGCGCTCTTGCCCGACCCGGTGATGCCGAGGAGGGTCTGGAACCGGTGACCCTCCTCGAGCCCGGCGGCGAGCGCCGTGATGGCCTCCGGCTGGTCACCGGCCGGTTCGAACTCGGACACCACACGGAAGTCGGGCACCTCCCGATGATACCGGCGCCCTGCGACACCCGATCGGGGCGACGCCGCCTCGGCGCCTACCATCGACTCCCCTGGCGGCCGGTGCCCGGTACCGTTCGCCTGTGCCCCGCCCCGTCCTGCGCCGCCTCCTCCTGCTCACCGTCCTCGGAGCGGCCATCGGGGCCGGCCTCAGCCTCGCGGACCTCGCCTCCACGAAGGACACCCTGGGCGGACTGGTCACGTCGTCGGCGGGTCGGCCGCAGTCGGCGGTGATCCTGGCTGACCTGCCCGAGGAGTCCAGGACCTCGGGCGGCAGCCACGACGGGGCCTATTACTACGTCGTGGCCCGGGATCCGTTCTCTCTTGCCGAGTCGGCCGGCAGCTTCGACATCCCCCGCTACCGGATGCAGCGGATCCTGTTCCCCGTGGCGGTGTGGGCCCTCCATCCCACCGGCGGCGGTCCCGGCCTCGTTTGGACGATGTTCGCGGTGAACGTCGCCGGGCTGCTGCTCGGTGGGTTCGTCACGGGTCGCCTCTCGCTGATCCTGGGAGGACCGATGTGGCCCGCGCTGCTCGTCGGGCCCATGTTCGGGTCTGTCGTCTCGCTGCGGATCTCGGTGGGCGACGCCCTCGCCCTCGCGCTGGTGATCCTGACGTTCATACTCTCCCTGCAGCGCCACAACCGGTGGGCCGTGGCCGCGGCCGCCGCCGCCGCGCTCACGAAGGAGACATCGCTGCTCATCCTGTTCGGCTTCGCTCTGTGGCGGCGGGACAAGGAGGGCCTGTCGCTGTTCGGCGTGGCCCTTGCCGTGACGGCCGCCTGGTGGGCGTGGCTCGCGGTGAACATCGGCGGCAGCGCCAGCGCCGCCAACTGGGTACCGCCGTTCTCCGGTTGGGTGGAGTCGTGGTCGTTCTGGACCACTGGGCCCGAACCCCTCGGCTTCCTCTCCTTCGTCACCGGCGTGGGCATCGCCGGCGCCGCCCTATTGCTCACCCGGCCGAGCCACCCGCTGTGGTGGCCGCTCGCGCTGACCCTCGCCTCTACTTCCTTCTACGCCATCGACGTGATCGCCCCGGAGCGGAACGCGAGCCGCATGGTGCTCCCGCTGCAGATCCTCGGTGTCGTTGCCATCGTCACCCGGTCGTTCCGAGGAACCGGCACCGAGCGGTCATCGCTCGTGCCCGAGCGGTGGATCCGGCGCCGGACGACGAGCGAGGTCGACGCGTGACCGTCTCTCCCAACCGGGCCCGGCCCGCTGCGCGCCATCCGCACGGCCACCACCGATGACCGCTCCCGCCGCCGCTGCGCGCCGCCGGACCCCGACTCGGACCCCCATCGAGGTTGCGACGGTGGTGATCCTCGCACTCTGGCTGGCCTTCCCGTTCCTCCAGACCGATGTCGACGCCCAGGACGCAATTCCCTTCGTCGCTGCCGGCGAGCTCGTCCGCGACCGTTCCGACGCGGTCTACCCACGGCCCGAGACCCCGACCTCGTGGACACTGGATCGCCGGTTCGTTGAACAGGGGTGCCGGTCCGTCCCCGATGGCGCGACCTGTGACGTCCTCCCCTTCCTGAGCCCGCCCGTGGCGCTGCCCCTGGCGTGGCTGGCCGGCGTACTGGGGCCGACGTTCGGGGTCCTCGCATTCCGACTGATCGGGTGCCTCGCCGCCGCCGGAGGAGTCGGGCTGCTGCTGCGGCGGTTCGACCGCGCTGCGGCGCCGGCGCTGCTCGTGTCCGCCATCCTGCTCACGCCCATGGTCTACGTGTCCTCAGCGGCGGGTCAGACCTCGTCGCTCCTGTTCGCGTCGGTCACCTTGGGGATCGCGACCTCCGACCGCACCCGTCCTGCGGCGCTGGCGGCGCTGGTGTGGGCGGGCGCCATCGCCTTCAAGCTGTTCCCGCTGGGCCTCGTCCCCGTCGCTCTGGTCGCCCGCCGCTGGCGCCTGCTCGCCTGGGCGGCCGCCTCCATTGCCGCGCTCGCGGCCGCCGCGCTCGTCCTCGCACCCGTCGAGGTGTGGTCCGCGTTCACCGGATCCACCCGCTCGATCACCGCCACGACGGTCACCAGCGAGTTCAACCTCTCGATCGATGCCATGGTGCACCGCGTGGCGCCGTCCTGGAACGGGACCAGCAGCTGGTTCGTGCCGGCGGTCGCCCTACGCGCCCTCCTGCTCGCCGGGCTGTTCGCGTGGCGGATGCGCCGGGCCGACCCCGACATACAGTGGGCCTGGGCGTGGGTGGCGCTCCTCCTCGTACAGCCCCAGGTCTGGTGGCACTACAGCATCGTCGTCGTCGGCGCCCTCGCCGTCGGCGTCGCCTACCGCCGGGATCACCCGAGCGATCGCTGGCTGGTTGCCGGCGCGGCGGGCGCGGCGCTCGCCCTGACGGTGTTCACCGACCAGGTCGTGCTGCTCGTCATTGCCAACGCGTTCGCTTTCGCGGTCCTCGCCTACCTGACCGTCCTGTGCGCTGCTCCGACCGCGCGGCCGGCGACGGACGACGTAGTAGAAAGACCCAGATGATCGGATCTCTCCATGCGTGACGCGCTCGGCGCGGTCCAGTCGGTGCTGGTGCTCGGCGGCACCTCGGAGATCGCCGTCGCCACCGTGCGCCAACTGATCGACCGACGCTGCCGCACCGTGGTGCTGGCCGTCCGGGACCCCGCGGCCGCCGTGCCGGTCGCGGACGAGCTCACCCGCCACGGCGCCGAGATCGTGGAGATCGTCGCCTTCGATGCCGAGCAGCACGAGACCCACACCATCGTGGTCGACGACGTGTTCGACCGGCTCGGTGACATCGACCTCACCATCGTCGCGTTCGGCGTCCTCGGCGATCAGGCCACCTTCGACGACGACCCGGTCGCGGCCGGCGTCGCCGTCGACATCAACTACGTCGGCGCGGTCACCAGCGGCCTGGCCGTCGCCCGGCGCATCCGCAGCCAGGGTCACGGCACCCTCGTGTTCCTGTCGTCGGTGGCCGGCATCCGGGCCCGCAGCTCGAACTTCGTCTACGGGTCCTCCAAGGCCGGGATGGACGCGTTCGCCCAGGGCCTCGGAGACCACCTGGTCCCCCACGGCGGTCGGGTCGCGGTGGTGCGGCCGGGGTTCGTGCGCTCCCGCATGACCGAAGGCATGGCGGCGCAGCCGTTCGCCACCGACCCCGACTCGGTGGCCGCCGCGATCGTGGACGGCCTGCAGAGGAACCACGAGATCATCTGGGCACCGGGTGTGCTGCGCTACGTCTTCGGTGTCATGCGGCTCCTGCCGAGGCCGATCTGGCGGATCGTGGCGGCTCGTTGACGCGATGGTGCTCCTCCCCGGCCTGATCCGCTCGATGCGCCCGCACCAGTGGGTGAAGAACGTCCTGGTCTTCGCCGCGCCGGTGGCCGCCGGGGTCATCGACCAGCCCGAGATCATCCGCGACACCATCCTGGCGTTCGTGGCGTTCTGCGCCGCGGCGAGCGGCACCTACCTGCTCAACGACTCGAGCGACGTCGAGGCCGACCGTCTCCACCCGACCAAGCGCAACCGCCCGATCGCCGCCGGCATCGTGCCGGTGCGGCTCGCCGTGGTGCTGGGCGTCGTCCTCATCGTCGGGGCGCTGGCGCTCGGCTTCGCGATCGACCGGAACCTGGGTCTGACCCTGCTCGCCTACCTCACCTTGACCACCGCGTACACCTTCTGGCTGAAGCAGATCCCGATCTACGACATCGTGGCCGTCGCCGCCGGGTTCGTGCTCCGCGCCGTCGCGGGCGCCACCGCCACCGGGGTCCCGATCTCGGAGTGGTTCTTCATCGTCACCTCCTTCGGCGCCCTGTTCATGGTGAGCGGCAAGCGCGAGGGGGAGCGCAACCTCCTGCAGGGCGACGCATCGTCGGTGCGGGCCACCCTCGGCGTCTACACCGCCGGCTACCTCGCCTACCTCCGCAGCGTGGCGTCGGGCGTGGTGCTCGTCGGCTACTGCCTCTGGGCCTTCGAGTCGGCCAACAAGTCCGCCGGCGACGCGGACATCTGGTTCCAGCTGTCGATCGTGCCGTTCGTCATCGCCATCCTGCGCTACGCGATGCTCCTCGACCGCGGGGAGGGTGGCGAGCCCGAGAAGCTGGTGCTCACGGACCGACCGCTGCTGCTGGCGGGCGCGCTGTGGGCCATGATCTACGCCTATGGCACCTATCTCGCCTGAACCGCGCCGACATCGGGTGCTCACCGGCTGGGGTGCCACCAGCCCCAGCGCAGCGACGGTCGTCCACCCCGCCATGCGGCGCGAGGTGCTGGCCTCCGTCGCGGACCTGAGCGGCCGGGGCGTCGTCGCCCGCGGCTACGGTCGCAGCTACGGCGACGCCGCGCAGAACGCCGGCGGCACGGTGGTCGACGCCACCAGCTTCGCCGAGATCGACCTCGATGCCGACCAGGCCGTCGTCACGGTCAGCGCCGGCACCAGCCTCGAGGACGTGATGCGCGTCATCGTGCCGCGCGGCTTCTTCGTCCCCGTCACCCCCGGGACCCGCACGGTGAGCGTGGGCGGCGCCATCGCCGCCGACATCCACGGCAAGAACCACCACCGCAGCGGATCGTTCGCGGACCACCTGGTGTCGCTGCGCCTCCTCGTCCCGTCGGGTGAGGTCCTCGACATCAGCCGCGAGCACCGCCCCGACCTGTTCTGGGCGACCGCCGGGGGGATGGGCCTCACCGGCATCGTGGTCGATGCCACGTTCCGGTGCCCCCGGATCGAGACCAGCCTCATCGCCGTCGACACCGACCGGACCGCCAACCTCGACGTCCTCCTGACGACCATGCTCGACGAGGACGACGACCCTCGCTACCCGTACTCGGTGGCCTGGATCGACACGCTCGCGACCGGCGCCTCGCTGGGCCGGGGGATCCTCACCCGCGGCCGGTTCGCCCCGCTCGACGCGCTCGACGACCGCCAGCGCGAGGCGCCGCTCGCCTTCGACCCGAAGGTCCTCGTCACCATCCCGCCCGTGTTCCCGTCGGGCCTGCTCAACCGGTTCACCGTCGGGCTCCTGAACGAGGCCTGGTTCCGCAAGGCGCCCGCCCATCGCGCCGAGGAACTGCAGACCATCACCACCTTCTTCCACCCCCTCGACATGATCCGATCCTGGAACCGCGGGTACGGGCCCGCCGGGTTCCTCCAGTGGCAGATCGCCCTGCCCGACGGTACCGAGGACCTCCTCCACCGCATCGTCGAGCGCCTGAGCGCCGCCCGCAGTGCGTCGTTCGTCTCGGTGCTCAAGCGGTTCGGGCCCCACAACGACGGGCACCTGTCCTTCCCCATCAAGGGCTGGACGCTCACCGTCGACCTCGCGTGCGGGATGCGGGGGCTCCCGGAGCTGCTCGACGACCTCGACGTCACCGTCGCCGACGCGGGCGGGCGGGTCTACCTGGCCAAGGACTCCAGACTGGCCCCCGAGCTGCTGTCGACCATGTACCCACGCCTCGACGAGTGGCGGGCGGTGCGGGCCACGATCGACCCCGACGCCCTGATCGACAGCGATCTCGCCCGCCGCCTGGACCTCCTCGGTCGCGGCGCGGTCGCCCCCCGCTGACGATCGCAGCGTGACCGCTCAGGTCGCGGGCAGGCCCAGGATCCAGGTCCAGCACGCCTCGATCTGGGGCTCGAGCGCTTCGAGGTCGCCCTCGTTGTCGACCACGAACCCGGCGCGGGCGAGGCGCGCCGCGCGGTCGGCCTGCCGACTGATCCGAGCACGGGCATCGTGCTCGGAGAAGCCGCGGTGCTCGACCAGCCGCCTCACCGCCGTCTCCGGATCCACGTCGACGACGATGATGCCGGCCATGTCATCACGACCGCTCTCGACGAGCAGCGGCACGTCGAGGATGACGACGTGGTCGGTGCCCACCTGCTCCGCGAGGCGCTCGGCGAGCGTCGCGCCGACGGCGGGGTGGACGATGGCGTTCAGGTCGGCGAGGGCCGCGGGATCGGGGAACACGATGTCGGCGACGGCCTGGCGATCCAGGGTGCCGTCGGCGCGCACGATCGTTGGACCGAACCGCTCCACCATCGCGGCGAACACCGGCGTGCCCGGCTCCTGAACCTCGCGGGTGATCGCATCGGCATCGATCACGACCGCGCCCCGGGTGGCGAGCGCGGCCGACACCGTCGACTTGCCCGCGCCGATCCCGCCGGTGAGGCCCACGACTCGCATGGGGACGAACGCTACCGGTGGCACCCACGACTGCCAAGATCGGACAGCTTCAGCTGCTGCGCCCGCCCTGATGACCAGCCCGAACGGGACCCGGCCATCACCGTTCGGCTCAAGATGGACCGATCCCCGCCGACAGGCCATGCAGTGGATTCGATGAATGCCCCGCGCACCCGCGCCGACGACGATCCACCGCTGGATCCCCTGTCGGCGGACCTGGCGTCGCTCCGCGCCCAGGAGGATGCCGACCAGTCGTCTGGTTCGGTGCCGCTCCGATTCCGCGACCGGCTCCTCAAGCTCGTCGCCTCCACCGATGGCACCGCCGCCGAGGACGGCCTGGTCGACAGCGTCGACCGGGTCGCGGCGTTCTCCCCCGCCATCCTCGTCATCCGGTGGGGAACAACGATCGCGTCGTTGTCGCTGTCGGTCACCTACAGCACCAACACCGACGACCGCACCGTGGCCCTGTGGTGCGGGGTGATCCTGGCCTACACGGTCGCCCGCACGACCCATCCGATCCGCTACACGGGCACGGTCCGCAGCCTCCTCGCGGTCGTGGCCGAGGTCGCGCTCCTGGTCCTCGCGGTGTGCATGACCGGGTTCTGGGACTCACCGCTGATCTTCTCGCTGCTGACCGCCATCACCGTGGCCGGCTTCGCGCGCGGCTTCGGCTTCGCGGTGCGGATCGGTTTGCTGGCCTCGTTGATGGTCAGCATCCCCTTCGTCCTGCCCGACAGCTCCAACCCGGTCGTGATCCGGGAGTCCGCGCAGTGGAGCCTCGTGCTGCTGCTCGTCGCCCTCATCGCCGGCTACGCCCGCCGCATCTCCGGCGAAGCCGATCGGCAGCACTCCCTGGCCCTCGACCGGCTGGGCCGACTGGCCGACGCCAACGCCCTGCTCTTCTCCCTCCACCGGGTCACCCAGACCCTTCCGGCCTCGCTCGACCTCGACGACGTCCTCGACACGACCGTCGGTCGCCTCCGTGGGCTGTTCGCCTTCGACTACGGCGCGATCCTCGTCTTCGACGACACCGCCGGCGACTGGCACCTCGTGCGGCGCGAGGGCGCCCGGTTGCCGCTGCGCCTGGCCACCGAGGACCTCCCGCGACCGCTGCGACAGGCGCTCGAGGACAAGAAGGTCGTGAGCGTCACCAACCTGCCCGAATCAGGCGGCCCGGGGCTGGCCCAGAAGGCGTCGTCGGGCCTCTACGCCGTGCTCCCCGCGCGTGGCTCGGTCATCGGGCTCCTCGCCGTCGAGCACCAGTCCGAGCACCACTTCTCCAAGCGCGACGTCGAGCTCGTCAACGGCTTCGTCGAACCCGTCGCCCTCGCCATCGACAACGCCCGCTGGTTCGGGCGCCTCCGCACCGTCGGCGCCGACGAGGAACGCACCCGCATCGCCCGTGACCTGCACGACAACATCGGCCAGTCGTTGGCCTACCTGGCCTTCGAGCTCGACCGCATCGTCACCAACCAGGCCCGCGGCGACGACCTCGGCACGTCGCTCGAGCGCCTCCGAGACGACGTGCGCGGGGTCATCCGGGAGGTCCGCGACACCCTCTACGACCTGCGCACCGACGTCTCGGACAACCAGGACATGGCGTCGATCCTCGAGGCCTACGCCGCCCGGGTCACCGAACGCTCCAACATCGGGATCGAGCTGTACTGCGATCGCGACGCACGGCTCCCGATCCTCCAGGAGCGGGAGATGTGGCGAGTCGCGCAGGAGGCGCTCACCAACGTCGAGCGGCACTCGGGTGCGTCACGCGCCCGGGTGCTGTGGCGGTGCAACGGCGAATCGGCGGCGCTCGACGTCACCGACAACGGGAGCGGCTTCCCGATCGGGACCGCCGGCCGACTCGACTCCTACGGCATCCTCGGCATGCGCGAGCGGGCCTCGAGCATCGGCGCCACGCTCGACATCACGAGCGAGCCCGGCAAGGGGACACGCGTGCGGTGCACGCTGCTGCGCTCGAACGTCGGTAGCGAACGGGCCGCGACGCCGTGGGTGAGCTCGTGAGAACAGCCCCACCTACCGAGGCCGTGGCCGATCATGGCCACCGGCCCGAGCCGGGACCGGTAGGGTTGCCATGCGTCGACAACCGGGCCGTCACCCGAGCGCCGCGACCCACCCATCCAAGAGGGGGTACCGGGTGAGCATCCGGCTCATGTTGGCCGACGACCACCGCATGCTTCGCGAGGGTCTCCGGCGATCGATGACCGACCAGGGCTTCGACGTCGTGGGCGAGGCTCGCGACGGTGACGAGGCGATCCGCCTGGCCGAAGAGCTCCAGCCGGAGGTCATCTTGATGGACGTCACCATGCCCGAGGTGGACGGGGTCGAGGCCACGCGCCAGATCCGGCTCCAGTTCCCGGACATCAAGATCGTCATGCTCACCATGCACGCCGACCAGGAGGTCCTCGCCTCGGCCATCCGCGCCGGTGCCAGCGGCTACCTGGTGAAGGACTGCTCGACCGAGGAGATCGCATCGGCGGTGCGCATGGCGGCCAGCGGCGAGACCGCGCTGTCGCCGCAGTTGGCCGCGTCGATGCTCGACGAGGTCCGCAAGCTCGACCAACCGGCCACCGCCGACGAGGAGCGGGTCATCACCCGTCGTGAAGAAGAGGTCCTGCAGCTCATCGCCAACGGGTGCTCCACCCCCGAGGTCGCCGAGCAGCTCTACATCTCCCAGAAGACGGTCAAGAACCACCTGGCGAGCATCTACCAGAAGCTCGACGCCCGCGACCGCACCCAGGCGGTCCTCCAAGCCGTGCGCATGGGCATCGTCCACCTGGACTGAGGGAGCACCCCTCGGCGGACCAGTTGGTGCGCACAGCCAACGCAGGTGAACGCCCCGTGCGTCCGATCGCGCCGGCGTCCCCGGCCTGCCCTGGGCCATGGTGGTCCACAGAGGTGATCACCGGCCATTTCGTGGCGTGCCGACTCCTTTCCATGTAGGCAATTTCACGTGAGGTGAACGTGCGACCACCGGTTGCCCACACCGATGAGAGAAATGGGCCAAAAGGACTATTCGGATCGCCGGAATGGTTGTCGATACTTCTGTGGACAGGAAGTCCCCCAGCAGGGGGTTCGTCAGCACCAAACACTAGGGAGACCACCCAAATGCTCACCTCTTACGAGTTCGCCACCGCATGGCTGCAGTCCCGTTGCAAGTCCGACCGTGGTGCCTCGCTCGTCGAGTACGCACTGCTCGTCGCGCTCATCGCCGTCGTCTGCATCGCCGCCGTGACCTTCCTCGGCAGCGCTGCCTCGGAGAAGTTCTCGGACGTCGGCTCCGCTATCAGCTGATAGCAGTCGTTCAGGTTCTTGTGGTGTGAGGGCGGGCTTCGGCCCGCCCTCTCGCACACCTGGGGACCGATTCGAGTGGAAAGGTCGACGCCATGCGCGGGACACCGAACGTTCCAGAACAAGGACAAGGACGATTCGAGGGCGACGCCGGAAGCAATCTGGTGGAGTACTCCATGCTCATCGCCCTCATCGTCGTTGTGTGCCTGTCGGCGGTGACGTTCTTCGGGAGCGCCGCCACATCCAAGATGGACTGCGCCTCGAGCGCGGTCGTCAACCAGGTTGGCGGGGTCACCTGCTGAGCCACGTCGCCAAGGGTTGAACGATGGCACCCGCCGGTCGGGTGCCATCGTTCGTTTTCGGGCAGACACAACGGTTGTCACGCCCGCTCGGCGCTCGAGGGGGCGATCGCCTCAGCAGTCGGGGGCGACCTCGCGTCGGCAAGCCACGAACGACGCCTCGTCCTGGTACTCGATGTGCCAGTCCGGCGAGTCCCGGACCGCCACCGCCAGCGGTGACGACTGGGTCCACAGCAGCCGCTCGATCCCCTGATCGGCGAGGGCGTCCTGCCAGTCCGGCTTCAGGCGGTGGACCGTGAGGTAGTCGTCGGCCACGTCCTGGGGGTACATGTCGAATCGATCGTCGAAGAAGACCCGGGCCCGGGTCCCGAAGACGAGCTCGATCACGTTGCCGGTGGTGTCCTCGGTGGCGACTCGCCGCTCGGGATCGATCTGTCCGTTCTGATCGAGCCAGACGAGGCCGTCGGTCGGGTACGACGAGAGGTCGAAGGCCGGACGGGCGAACTGGTTCGAGAGGATCACCAACGTCATCACCACCGCCACGGCGGTGAGCACGCCCGGCACCGGGCCCCGCTCGCGCCCATCCAGTCGGCCGATGCCCGCCAGCCCCAGGCTCATGCCGGGGACGAGCACCAGCGCCGCCAGCGGGATGTTGCGCAGGCCGAGCAGCGCCGCGGCGGCGAACACCACCAGAGGGATCGCCGCGCGGTAGGTGGGACGACGGGCGAGCGCCAGCACGGCGACGATCAGCAGCACGAGGAAGACCCGGCTGAAGCCGACCGAGAAGTCCGGGGACTTCCACTCGACCACGTTCGAGAGGAGGTCCATCTTGTTGAGCAGGTTCACGGGAAACGTGAGCAGCGACGGACCGAGCGGGTTGATGGCAGCCAGCCCTGTCCCGACGACCGCCCACCCCAGCGGTAGCCACGGTTCGCGGGTGCGCTCGCCGTCGAGCCAGCGGCCCACCGCGATCGTGCCCAGGGCCACCAGGGCCAGCGGAAAGGATCCGTGCGAGTTGGTCCACACCCACATGATCGGGATCAGCCAGCGCGGATCGCGGTCCTCGGTGACGAGCACCAGGACCAACCCCATCAGCACCAGGCCCACCAGCAGCGGACGGGGGGCGAAGAACGCCAAGCCGCTGACGAGCACGAGTCCGGTGATGACCGTCCGCATGGCCACCGAGACGGCGGGGCGGGTGAGGCGCCATACCAGGCCCATCGTCGTGGCCACGAGCAACCCGCCGACGACCCGGATGCCGGCGCCGCCGAAACCGCGCTCCACGAACCCGTAGAGCGTGCTCACCAACCAGCTCTGGACGACCCACGGATCCCCCGCCGCGGTGAACGAGAACGGATCGGTGGTGGGGATCGACCCGTCGGCGAGGGTCAGGCGCCCGGTGGCGAGGTGGGTGAACAGGCTGTTGTCGGTCAGCCGCCGCGACCCCACGAGGAAGCCGCCGAGAACGAACAACGTGCCGAGGAGCCCGGCGACGCTCGGCCAGCGCGACGGCGCGGACCGCGGAGGCCGAACGGTCGGGCCGCTCGCGTCACCATCAGCGTCGCCGGAGACGTCCGAGGGGTCCTCCGTGCGAGCGGACGAGGGATCGCCCACCCGATCAGGCGCCGAAGGCCTTGCGGATGTTGATGAAGGCCGGGCCGATGATGATGACGAAGAGGGCGGGGAAGATGCAGAACACCATCGGGATGAGCATCTTGACCGGTGCCTTCTGCGCTCGCTCCTGGGCGAGCTGGCGGCGCTTGATGCGCATCTCCTCGGACTGGGCCCGCAGGACCCGGCCGATCGACACACCGAAGGTGTCGGCCTGGAGCACCGCGAGGACGAACGAGCGGACCTCGGGCACGTTCGTGCGCTGGTCGAGCGCCCGCATGGCCTCGCTGCGACTGGCTCCCGCCCGCACCTCGCCCAGCATCCGGGCGAACTCGTCCGACAGCGGCCCGGGAACGGCCGAGATCGTGCGGTCCAACGCCTGCTCGAAGCCGAGACCGGCCTCGACCGAGATGGTGAGGAGGTCGAGGACGTCCGGGAGCATGATCCGGAGGTCGTGCTGGCGATCCTGGACCCGGCGGCTGAGGATCGAATCGGGGCCGAGCAGGCACACCGCGAAGAAGAGGGCGAACACCGCGAACTGGGTGAAGCCCTGGAACTTCAGCGGGTTCCAGATGTAGCAGAGCCAGAACAGGGGGACGATCGCGAGGAACGAGATCATCCGGACGGCGAGGAACCGGTCGACGGCATCGGCCGAACCGTTGCCCGAGTTGATGAACTTCTTGCGGACGTTGTCGACGTAGCCGACGGGGGTGAAGCGTCTCCCCAGGCTCGTGAGTCCGCCCAGCACCGGCATGAACGCGCGCTCGGTGATTGGGGCGAGCAGCTCCTGGTCACGGACGTTCTCGACCTCGTACCCGTCGAGCTGGCGCAGCGAATCGCGCACCACGGCCTTCTCGTCCACCTGGGCGAGGATCGTGTAGATGATCACACCGAGGGCGACCGCCAACAGCACGCCGCCGATGAGAAGGATCATTTTGTTGTCCATGGATCAGTCCTGGTCCTCGATCAGATCTCGATGTTGATGATCTTGCGCATCCAGAGGAAACCGATGATCATCGACACGATCGCGGTGACGAGCATGCCGATGCCCACGGGGTCGGTGAAGAGCACCCCGACGTATTCGGGGTTGAGGATGTACATGATGATGCCGAGACCGGCCGGGAGGGCGCCGAGCACGATGGCGCTCATGCGGCCCTCAGCGGTGAGCGAGGCGACGTCACGGCGCAGCCGTTCGCGCTGCACCATCGTGTCGGCGACGGTCATCAGGAGCTCGGACAGGTTGCCGCCGACTTCGCGCTGGATGCGGATGGCCATGACGGCCCACCCGAAGTCCAGGCTGTCCATGCGATCCGCGGACGCCTCGAGAGCCTCCTCGAGCGGGCGACCGAGACGGGCCTCGGTGACCACCCGGCGCAGCTCGAGGCCCATGGGCTCGGTGACCTCCTGGGACACGGCCTCGACGCCCTGCATGAGCGAGTAGCCCGCGCGCAACGTGCCGGCCAGCAGCTGGAGCGTGTCGGGCAGCTGGCCCATGAACACCTTGCGGCGCCGCTTGGCGATGAAGTTGACGATCGCCACCGGCAGGAGGGCGGCGATGAAGCCGACGAGGACGGCGCCGATGAGGTTGCGGGTGAAGACCATCCCGAGCACCGTCAGCACGATCACGATGACCACGTAGAAGGTCAGCGCCTCGCCGGCACGGAGCGGGAGGTTCGCCCGCTCGAGCGCCGCTTCGGCCCGCGTCAGGAAGCCCCGGTTCTCGGCCACCTGTTCGGTGAGCTCGACGGCCCGCTTCATGATGGCGCTCTTCTGCAGCGCGTTCTGATCGTCGTCGTCGAGATCGGTGCTGTAGGGGTCGGCGTAGGGCTGCAGGACGTTCGACAGGTCGTCCTTGACGAAGAGCGAGGTGAGCGCGTAGGCCGCGCCAGCGGCGGCGATGAGCACGAGGATCAACGCCACGCCGAGGACGATCTTGTTGTCCAGCATCGGGAGGCCGACACCGGTCGAGGCGACCGCCGGCCGCAGCGCCTCACCCTGGAACATCGCGCCGGGGATGAACGAGCCGTTCTGCGACTGGCCCCCAACGGTGAGGGTGATGTCGCCGATCTGCTGGCTTGCCAGCCCGGAGTCGTAGGTCATCCGGAACTGCTGGGTCCTGATGGTGGAGCCGGCGCCGGCGAAGAGATCGTCGAACTGGGACGGGTCGTCGGTGGGCAGGGCCTGGCCGCCCGTCTTGGCGGTGAGGTTGTCGTAGGGGCCGGTCCGCAGCGAGCCGAGGCGCTCGATGGTGAACATCGCCGCACCCGACTCGAGCACGGCGGTCCGTCCGACGGGCTCGTCGGCGGGCACCAGGCTGTTGGAGCCGACCGCCAGGATGATGTTCGGCTGCAACGTCGGTTCGGCGCGGAGCATCGCCCCGGCGATGCGCAACCCGCCCCAGACGGCGGCGCCCTCGGTCGGACCGAGCGAGTCGATCGCGGTCTTGGTGCGGTCCTTGTCGGCGGTGAGCTCGGACTTGAGGTCGGCCTGCTGGCCCGCCTGGATGACTGCGAACTGCGTGCCGTCGGCGCTCTCGTCGACGACCCGCTTGGCGCCGTCACGGGCGCTGATCAGTGCACCGTCCTGGTCCATGGCGGCGCTGGTGTCGATGACGAACACGATCGCCGGCGTGGCCGGGTTCGCCACCGGAGCGCCGCTGGGATTGACCGACTCACCGTTCTGGGTGAGCGTGGCGCCGGCGACGTCGCCCTGCGGACCGGTCCAGATGAAGTCGACCTTGACGTCGTTCGCGTTGGTGGCATCGACCCCGCGAAGGATGAGGGCAGCGTCGGCTTGGGCCTGCGCGCCCCCGATCGTGGCGAGCACGAGCAGGACGCAGGCCGAGAAGGCCAGCGCCAGGATCGTCGACAACCGGCGCGAGCGCCGCACTACCGCCCCACCGCCTTGCGCTGGAAGCCGTCGGGCTGGAAGACCTCTTGGCCGAGCCGGATGCCGAGGTCGGCGAGCTTCTCGACGAACTTCGGTCGGACCCCGGTGGCCTTGAGGTGACCCTTGAACCGACCGTGCTC
>Ga0105048_10002180_pt1 | contig 31653 bp, 30 predicted proteins | sample MAT05_FD_78382 | JGI IMG/M metagenome (GOLD analysis project Ga0105048, IMG submission 78382) | Freshwater microbial communities from Lake Fryxell liftoff mats and glacier meltwater in Antarctica - MAT-05 | ecosystem: Environmental > Aquatic > Freshwater > Ice > Liftoff microbial mat | place... | reverse complement strand
GAGGACCGAGGGAGATCATTCGAAATGACGAAAAAGCGCCACCCGTACGTGGTTCAATTTGAATGTGGCCAAAATAATGCAAAATCTGGATGTCGGATCTTCGCATCGACGATGTCTCGGGGAGGTGAGCGCCTCGTTTGCAATGTTTCAAATCTCCGCAGACCACGGTCGCATTGCGCTTTAACTCGACACCCCAACTGGATTCAGTCGATGTTGTATTTTTCATGAGTTTTCGACGTTTTCACCGACTCGGCCTGGCTTCCGCGCTTTCTCCGAGATTCCTTCCGCTGCTGGCTGAGGCGCGGCGTTTGGGTGAACGCATCGAAGCGGAGGTGCATGTGCTGCACGCAGGCGTGGTGGATGCGGACAAACAGCAGATTTTCGACAAAGCATTTCGGAGTCTGGGATATGCGGAGCCTCCCGCATTGCACGTCTCAGGCGGAGGGCCGGTCGGAGTGTTGGTTGAAGCTGCAAACCACTTGAACATCGATTTACTGATGCTTGGTGCATTGGAAAAAGAAGCAGGCGGACGGAATTTTCTCGGAAATGTTGCGCGAAGCCTTTTGCGCGAAGCAGATTTTTCACTCGCCATGTTCACGCGGCCGCAGCTTGAGGCGACGCGTTTTAGGAACATCGTGGTGGTATGTGATTTTTCCGAGCTCGCCCGGGAAGCCCTGCAATGGGCGATGCGTCTTGGAGATCAGGATCAAGCCGCTTCGATCTACGTAGCGACCCTGGTCACGGTGTTTGATCAAATGCGCATGGGCGGAGAAAATCAGCGGGCAACCATCGAGAACGTGGAGCAGTCGCTGGAGGAGTTTGTAAAAAGTGTGGGCGATTGTCATGCCGACGTCACGGTGCGTTGCATTGAGGGTACAACTGGATTTGCGATGTGCGATTTTGTGGAGTCCGTGAAAGCGGATCTCCTCGTCATTCCCTCTGCCGGACCAGGCGGAGCTGAGATTCTTCCCCATGGCATGGATTGGCTGCTCCACACGATCCCGACCAATTTGCTGGTGCTGCGTCCAGAACGAACCAGAGATTGAGATGTCCGGATTCGCGAAGGTTTTGCTGATTTGGATGGGCGCCTTATTTTGGCTCGCGGCTGATGGGCGCGCGGAGCTGCGTTTTGATTCGATGCAACTTGAGCTGGCGGGGCTTCCTTCGGACAAGATCCTTAGCGGAGCGTACGCTTTTCAGAACACCGGTTCGAATTCCATCCGGATTCTGGGTGTGAAAACGTTGTGTGGTTGTACTGCGGCGAAACCCACGACCGATCTGATTCCACCGGGCGGGCGCGGCGGGATCAGCGTGAATTTCAAAACCATCGGACGCAACGGCGTGTACGAAACTCCCGTCACCGTGAAGACCGATGATCCACAGCAGGCCGAGGTGAAGCTGATATTGCGGGCTGATGTCCGTGATCTGATTCAGGTCCGTCCCGCGCTGCTTTTTTGGAAAAGCAATGAGGAGCGAGCGGCGAAAAGTGTAGAGTTTCTGAGCCGCGAAGGGGCGGTGATGAAAACGGTGAGCGTCAAGTTGGTGCCCGATTCCCTCGAAGCCCGCGTGGAAGAACTGCGCAAGGGTTCTTCATATCGGCTGATTGTTATTCCGCGCGGATTCGCCGTTGATGGCCTACAGGAGGTGGTTAGCGTTGTTGCGCTGGCTGATGGCTCGCAACGCGAAATTCGCACGAAAGTGAGAGTTGTGCCGTGAGGATTGCCCTCAGTTTTTGCACCATTGATGAGACCGCCCATGGAGCCGGTGGTATCGAGGACGAAACAGACTTCGATGCGGCGCTTCTTTGCGGCGGGTTCGAGCGCGGCGGGTGATGGGACTTGAAGCAGCAGCGAGGTGATGACGGCGAGCGAGGCAAAGGTTGTTTTTTCATAACACCCATACCATGGCGCGACTTGCTCGGAGTGTTGTCAGCAGGTCTTCAAAGAATTGAAAAAAATCTGTCGGACGTGTGGGCGATCAGATCATCGGGTTGCCGACTGGCCACGGGGCGAGATTGAAATGCGTCGCGAGCGTGGCGGCGATGTCGGTGAAGCTTGTTCGCAGGCCGAGCGGACGGCGGGCGGCGGAGTGCCGGAGCCAGATCGGGACTTCCTCGCGTGTGTGATCGGTTCCGTGCCAGGTGGGATCGTTGCCGTGGTCGGCGGTGATCATCACGAGGTCGTCGGGTCGAATGCTGGGCAGGAACGTTTCCAGCCATGCGTCGAATTCCGACAGCGAGGCGGCGTAACCCGCAACGTCGCGTCGATGGCCGAAGAGCATGTCGAAATCCACGAGGTTCGCGAATAGCAATCCATCAAGCGTGGGCCACAGTGCGTCGATGGTTTCCATTCCGTGGCGATTGGACTCCGTGGAGTGTGAGGCGGTGATACCGCTGTGCGCGAAGATATCGGAAATTTTCCCCACGCCTGTCACGGAGATCGATGCATCGCAAAGCGCGTTTAAAATCGTGCGCGGTGGAAGCATGGAATAGTCGTGGCGCCTCGGCGTGCGGCGGAACGAACCGGGCGCACCTTCGAATGGCCGCGCGATGATGCGTCCGATTTGCCAGGGGTCGGCGTGTTTGCGCGCGATTTTGCAGAGCGCGTAGAGTTTTTCCGGTGGAATGATTTCTTCGTGCGCGGCGATTTGCATTACCGAATCCGCCGACGTGTACAAAATAGGATTCCCGGTGCGTAAATGTTCCGGGCCGTAGTCGTCGAGGATCGCGGTGCCGCTGCCGACGATGTTGCCGATGAAATGGACGCCGCCCTCGGCTTCGATGGGATCGAGCAGGGTTTCGGGAAAGGATTCAAACGTGGGGAACGGCTGCTTGAGGAGGGATCCCGCGATTTCCCAATGGCCGGTGGTGGTATCTTTTCCAGTTGAAGCCTCGCGCATCCAGCCGTGGGCGGCTTCGTGGTGCGCCTCGGCGTTTCGAGCGAGAATGTCGTGCAGACCGAGACGCGAGAGCGTGGGGAGTTTAAGTGAAGGCGATGCTTCGAGGATGTGGCCGAGGGTGTTTGAACCTTCATCGCCGTAGGCCGCCGCATCGGGTGCTCCGCCGACACCGGCGCTATCGAGAACGATCAGCAGCGCGCGCATGACTGGTTTGCGCAGTGGTTAAGCGCCGATGGGATGCCAAGCCGTTTTGAGTTCGACGGTGTCGTGAATCCAGTACGGTGAACGCGCGGCGTCGCCGGTCCACGCATTGGGCGGGACATCTCGGGGGACGTAGCGTTTGAGATTTCCCGCGCAGGCGACCTGGAGATCGGCGGAGTGCGCGGCGTCCACGAGCGCGTTGATGTCCATGTGGGAAGCGAACTGCGGGGCGAGTTCCTTGCGTTGACCGGTGAGAATGTTCACGACGCCGCCGGGGAGGTCGCTGGTTGCGAGCACTTCGGCGAAGCTGATGGCCGGGAGCGGATGGGTTTCGGACGCGAAGAGGATAGCGGAATTTCCCGAGGCAATGGCGGAGGCCATGAGCGCGACGAAGGCCGAAAGCGGGGCGGTGTCCGGGCACAGAATGCCGACGATACCCGTGGGTTCCGGGGTGGTGAAGTTGAAGTGCGACGACGCCACGGGATTCACTGCGCTGAAGAGTTGCTGAAATTTATCGGTCCAACCCGCGTAGTGAACAAGGTGCTCGATGGCGGCGTTTACCTCGGATTGTGCAGCGACGGCTTTGATGCCCGAGGTTTGCATTTCGGCGATCATGGAATCGGCGCGTTGCTCAAGCATTTCCGCTGCGCGGTAAAGAATCTGACCGCGCAGGCAGGCTGTGGATTTTGCCCAACCCGGCTGAGCCTTGCGGGCGGCGACCACGGCATCGCGCAGATCCTTGCGTGATGCATGGCAATAATTGGCAAGCAGCGCGCCCTTGGAATCATAGGCAGGTAGGGAGCGACCACTTTCTGTGCGGGGAAACTTGCCGCCGATGAAAAGTTTGTACGTTTTCAGAATGCCGATGCGACTCATGGCGGGGAAACTAGGGAATTGGGGCAGAAAACCAAGGAACAATTTTTACCGCGGAGACTCGGAGCGCTCGGAGATTGGTTGATCCTATGCTCCGTGTTGCTCCGGGATTCCGTGGTAGGAATGTCGTCTTATTCCTTGGATGTGGTCAGGGTTTCGCGAACGCGCCGAATCAGAGCAGGTTGTTTATGCAGGGCGCTGGTGAGGGATTCGATGGCGCGGAGGGTGTCGGGGCTGATATGATGTTCCATGCCCTCGACGTCGTGCCAGACGGTTTTTTCGTCGAGGCCGAGCAGGGTGAGGAATTCGGTGAGGATCTGGTGCCGGAGCGTGATGTTGCGGGCGAGGGTTTCGCCGGACGGGGTCAGGACGAGGCCGCGGTATTTTTCGTACTTGAGCAAGCCGTCCGCATCGAGGCGCTGAACCATGTTGGTCACGCTGGCCTGGGAAATTTCGAGGCTCGCCGCGATGTCCACCACCCGGGCGTAGCCCTTGGAATCGATCAGGCCGAGGATCCGTTCGAGATAATCCTCGACGGCGGCGGAGTTGCGCTGGGCGCGCTGAGGGGTTGGAGAGTGGCTGGGCACGGCGCGGAATATGGAGAAAGGGAGCGTTCTGGTCAATGAAAGAAAAATAGACTCTTGACATATTATCAGCCACGAATAGAAAAGTTAGCCATGCCTAAAACGTTTTTTATCCTGCTGACCCTCATCCTTGGTGTGATCGCTTCGGAGGCCGCGCCGAAGCGGGTGGTGACGACTTTTACCGTGCTTGCGGACATGGCGCGGAATGTGGCGGGTGAACATGCGGTGGTGGAGTCCATTACGAAGCCCGGCTCGGAGATTCACGGGTATGAGCCGACGCCTCAAGACATTGTGAAAGTGCAGCGCGCGGACCTTATTCTGTGGAACGGGATGAATCTGGAGCGCTGGTTTGAAAAATTTTTCGCCAATGTGCGAAACGTGCCTGTTGCGATTTTGACGGAAAACATCACGCCGATTGGCATTGAAGAGGGTCCTTACACCGGCAAGCCGAATCCGCATTCGTGGATGTCGCTGGCAAATGCCGCGATTTACGTGGAAAACATTCGCAAGGCGCTGACCAAGGTCGATCCCGAGAACGCGGCGGCATATGAGGCGAATGCGAAGGCATACATTGCGAAGTTTGCCGCAGTGGAGGAAGCAGTTCGGAAGCGACTGGCTACGATCCCGGAGTCGCAGCGCTGGTTGGTGACGAGCGAGGGCGCTTTTCCTTACCTCGCACGGAATTTGGAGATGAAGGAACTGTTTCTGTGGGCGGTGAATGCTGATCAGCAGGGCACGCCGAAGCAGGTTCAGAAAGTGATCGACATGGTGCGGGAGCATAAGATTCCGGTGGTTTTCAGCGAGAGCACCGTGAGCGACAAACCCGCGCGGCAGGTGTCGAAGGAAACAGGAGCGCGGTATGGCGGCGTTTTGTATGTGGATTCCCTGACCGACGAAAAGGGCGCGGCACCGACGTATCTGAAAATGTTGGAGTACAACGCGGAAACCATCGCGAAGGGTTTTGAAACGCCGTGATCGAAGACATTGCCTTGTCAGTTCGGGATGTGACGGTCCGATATCCGAACGGTCATGTGGCAATCCGCGATGCCTCGATGGAGCTTCAGGGCGGAACGATCTGCGCGTTGGTGGGAATCAACGGCGGAGGAAAATCGACGCTGTTCAAAACCATCATGGGATTTGTGAAACCCGCACGCGGGAGCGTGACACTCGGCGGACGGCCTGTGGTGGAGGCGCAGCGGGCCAATCTCGTGGCCTACGTTCCGCAGGCTGAGGAAGTGGACTGGAGCTTTCCGGTGAGTGTCAGCGATGTGGTGATGATGGGGCGTTACGGCTACATGAATTTGCTGCGCATGCCGCGCAAAGCGGATCGTGAGGCGGTGGGGGAAAGCCTGGAGCGCGTGGGTATGGCGGATTTTCGGGATCGTCAGATCGGTGAATTGAGCGGAGGGCAAAAGAAACGCGTGTTTTTGGCGCGCGCCCTGGCGCAACGCGGACGGGTGTTGCTGTTGGACGAACCGTTTACGGGAGTCGATGTGCAGACGGAAGAGGCCATGGTCGAACTTATGCGCGAATTGCGCGAGGCGGGGGCGCTGCTTTTGGTGTCGACACACAATTTGGGATCGGTGCCGGAATTTTGTGATCATGCGGTGCTGGTGAACCGGACGATTCTGGCGTGCGGCCTGACAAGCGAGGTTTTCACCGAGCAGAATTTGACGCGCACGTTCGGCGGGGTGCTGCGGCAGTTCCGTTTCGATGAATCGACGGTGCAGCAACACGACGCGAGGATGGTGACGCTGCTGACGGATGACGAGCGCCCGCTGGTGTTTGGCAAGGGCGGTCACTTGGAATATAGCGACCGTCAGCGCCACACGGATGTGGTGAAAAAGCGGAGCGAAGAGGAGGGCGACGAGGAGTAATCCGGGGATTATGATTCAGGAACTGCTCACGCCATTTCATTACGAGTACATGGTGAAAGCCATGGCGGTGAGCGGTCTGGTGGGCGGTGTGTGCGCGTTGCTCTCTTGTTTTGTAACGCTCAAGGGTTGGTCGCTCATGGGGGATGCGCTGTCACATGCGGTGGTTCCCGGTGTGGCGCTGGCCTACATCATCGGGTTGCCGTTTGCGGTCGGGGCATTTTTCAGCGGCCTGATCGCGGCGTTGGGGATGGGGTTTGTGAGGATGAAAACACCGCTGCGCGAGGATGCGGTGATCGGCGTGGTGTTCACCACATTTTTTGCGGCGGGTCTTTTGTTAATCTCGATTTTTCCGAGCGAGGTGAATCTTCAGCAGATTATCTTTGGAAACATATTGGGCATTGCGGATGAGGATGTGTGGCAGGTGGTGCTCATTGCCGCGGTAACGCTTGGCGTGCTTGCAGTGCGGCATCGCGATCTCATGTTGTTTTGTTTCGATGCGAGCCATGCGCGCGCACTGGGCATGAACGTAAAGGTGCTGCATTTCACGCTACTGACGTTGCTCTCGGCGATGGCTGTGGCGGCGCTTCAGGCGGTGGGAGCGTGCCTTGTCGTGGCGATGTTGGTGACGCCCGGCGCTACGGCATATTTGTTGACCGATCGTTTTTCCCGGATGCTGAAAATTGCGGGCGTGACGGGCGTGGGGAGTTCAGTCGCGGGGGCTTATCTCAGTTACTTTTTTGATGGAGCAACCGGCGGCTGCATCGTCGCGTTGCAGGCGTTGATTTTTGCGGTGGTGTTTGTGTTTGCGCCGAAGCACGGACTGCTTACGAACCGATTCGGGGTCGCAAAGGAGGTTGGGATATGAGCGTGGAAAGACTGCTGGAGCCGTTCACCTTTCCGTTCATGGTGGATGCCATGGTGGCTGCGTGCGTGGTGGGAATCGCTTGTGCCGTGCTCTCGTGTTATCTGGTGCTCAAGGGATGGTCGTTGATGGGCGATGCCGTTTCACATGCCGTGCTGCCGGGGATCGTACTGGCTTATCTGGCGGGTGTTCCGCTGGCGATTGGCGCATTTGTTTCGGGTCTGGGTTGTGCGTTGTTGACGGGATTTATCCGGGCAAACGCGCGGCTCAAGGAAGACACAGTGATGGGGGTGGTATTTACCGGACTTTTTGCCATCGGGTTGGTGATGTTTTCAAAAATCCGGACGGATCTGCATTTGGATCACATTCTTTTCGGCAACGTGCTGGGCATCGAGCGGAGGGATTTCCTGGAGTTGATTGTGGTGTCCGGCGTTATGCTCTGCGTGGTGACGGTGCAGGGGCGGGATCTGCTGTTGTTTTGCTTTGATGCGGGGCATGCAAAAAGCATTGGTTTGCGGACAGGGTGGCTAAATTACCTGCTGCTGAGCCTGCTCGCGGCGACCATTGTGGTGTCGTTGAAAGCGGTGGGAATCATTCTTGTGATCGCCATGTTGATCACGCCGGGCGCGACCGGATTGTTGCTCGCCGATCGCTGGCGCGGAGTGATGGCCGTGGCGGTGGCGGGCGCAGCGTTTTCGAGTTTTTTAGGGGTTTACGTCAGTTTTTTCGCCAACGTTTCACCTGCAGCGAGCATTGTGTTGGTTCAAAGCGGGCTGTTTTTATGCGCGCTGCTGTTTTCTTCAAAACACGGATTGCTGCGCCCGCGTGGACTGGACTCGGTTGTATCCGCGAAGTAAGTCGGGTCAGGCCTGAGCGGACGTCTGCTTCACCGCGTCAATAATCGCGCGATCATCATCGCCATGATCCCATACCAACTGGAGAAACTGCGGCAGCGTCATGTGGTGTTTGCGAAGGAAGGGGCGATCTCCGGCGCAGCCGTACATCAAGTCCGGATCCATTTCGCCGCGGAGTTTGATGCGGGCTTTGACTATGAGGCGTGGAAGCCAGGCAATGCCATCCACCTCGGCGGATTTTGCGGGGAGTTCGTGCATGGGCACGATGCGTCCTGTGGTTTTTCCGTGGAGCACGTGGAGAAAATAGTGCCGGCGAATGGCCGTCACGTTAAGAGCGGTTTCGTAATCGAGGTCATCATATTGCAGGGCGTCGTCCACGAAATCGAAAAGTTCCTGCGTGGTGCAGCCTATGGTGGCGAGAAAAGCCGCATCTCCGGACGGGAACATTGTGTCGGCTGATTGTCGTCCGGCTTTCCATGCGGCAACGGCGCGATCCCAGACGCTCTTAAATTCTGATTTCCAGTCTTTGTTCATTCGGACGGGACGGTAATCGGGCCGGACAGTATTACCAGTTTTGAGTGAAGTTCTGGAGCTCATCAATGAGGGATTCGATGCGCTTTAAATCGCGGCGCCGACCTTTTTCCGGCTTGATTTCCAGCATCCGGACGAGGGAGAGCATGTCGCGGAGGTCGTGGATTCTGGTGACTGGCATTTTTTTGACTTTGTCCAACTCGATGACGCTGTCGCGCACCTGAACGAGATTGCCGTCGAGCCGCGCCGAGTAGCGTTCCAATGTTTCGCGGAGCATTTTGCGGAGAAAGATCATTTCCTCAGCGAGCATGGTGCTTGGTGAAACTTCGTCTGGCGCGGGCTTCATGTGTGAAGGGACTACGCGGAAGTTCCGTTGTAGTGTCAAAACGGAAAATGTGACAATCGGGTGACAGCGAAGGGCCTGAGGTGCTGAATGCGGGATTCCGGGTGGGGCTTAGCCGACCTGAGCCAAGAGGAGTTTGCGGGTTTCCGCGATGCGCGTGCGGAACTTCAGGTTTTCCGGTTTGGCGAGTTTTGGGTCGCTCTCGAAAATGGACTTGGCGGTGCTTCGAGCGAGAAGCATGAGATCGGCATCGGCGAGCGGGTCGCCCAGGCGGAGTGGGGGAAGTCCGCTTTGGGCGGTGCCGAGCAGGTCACCAGGGCCGCGCAGGCGCAGGTCGGCCTCAGCGATTTCGAAGCCGTTTGAGGTGCGCTCGAGGGTTTGCAATTTTTCGATGGCTTCACCGTTCGCGGCATCGCTGAGCAGGATGCAGAAGGATTTGTGAGTGCCGCGTCCGATGCGTCCGCGCAACTGGTGAAGCTGCGCGAGGCCGAAACGTTCGGCATTTTCCACGAGCATAATGCTGGCGTTGGGAACATCGATACCGACCTCAATTACTGTGGTACTGACGAGGGCCTTGGTGCGTCCGTCGCGGAAAGCCGTCATGACGCGGTCCTTTTCCTCCGGATCCATGCGACCGTGCAGCAGTGAGACGGGCATCGGTGCGAGGAGTTTGACCCATTGCTCGTATTCGAGCGTGGCGGCTTTGGCGTTGAGCTTTTCGGATTCTTCGATGAGCGGGTACACGATGTAGGCCTGGCGTCCGGCTTCGAGGTGTTTGAGGATAAACTGTGCGGCCTCGGGGAGTTTGGAGGTGGAGCGGAGTGCGGTAACGATGGGGGCGCGTCCTGCGGGTAGTTCGTCGAGCGTTGAGACGTCGAGATCGCCGTAAATCGTCATGGTGAATGTGCGCGGGATCGGCGTTGCGGTCATGACAAGGACGTCGGGCATCACGCCTTGCTGGATGAGGCGTGCGCGCTGCATCACGCCGAACTTGTGCTGTTCATCGATCACGACGAGTCCGAGGCGCGTGAAAGTTTCCTTTTCAAAAAGCAGGGCGTGTGTGCCGACGATGATGTCCGGACTTTGATCTTTGGCTGGGCAATTGGAGAACAGCGGGAGTGGAGCGGCGTCTTCGTCGCGCGAGCCTGTGCGGAGCGAGACGCTGAGGCCGAGCGGTTCGAGGAGTTTGCGGAAGTTGAGGTAATGCTGTTCGGCGAGAATCTGAGTGGGAGCCATGAGCGCGGCCTGGGAGCCTGATTCCACGGCGGTGAGCATGGAGGAAAGTGCGACCAGCGTTTTGCCGGAACCGACATCGCCGTGGAGCAGGCGGTTCATCGGGCGGCTGGTGGCCATGTCGCGGGCGATCTCCTGAATGGCGCGTTTTTGCGCGTTGGTGAGTGGAAACGGCAGTGCGGAGAGGAGGGCGTCGGTGAGTTTTCCGGTGCCGCGATGTGCGGTGCCCGGACGTTGGACGGAATCGGCCCTGCGCGCGGCGAGGAACAGTTGCATCGAGAAGAACTCGTCGAGCACAAGATGGCGGCGGGCCATGGTCAGGTCGTTCCACGAGCTTGGAAAATGGATTTCGCGGATGGCCTTGGAAAAGGGCAGGGGATCGAGGTCGAAGGGAAGGCGCTCTTCGAAAGCGGTATCGGGGATCAGGGCGAGGATGTCGAACGTGAGCCGCCGCAGAACGCGTTGTGACATGCCCTCCGTGGCGCGATAGACGGGCACGATGCGTTTAAGATGAACCGAAGTGGCGTCATCGTCCTCAACGATTTCGAATTCGGGTTGGTCGATGACAATGCCGTGTTTTTTAAGTTTCGGTTTTCCGTAAACGATGAGGCGCTGTCCGCTGATGATCACCTTTTCGAGAAAGTGCAGATTGAACCAGCGGCAGGTGAGCGGTTGGCTCAGTGCGTCCTGTTGATCTTCTTTGAGGACGACCTCGAACATTTTTTTCCAACCCTGGAATCGTTTGACGGTGGCTTTCTCGACTGTGCCGCAGACGCACACAGCGACGTCGCTTTCGTCGCGGGGGAAACGGTCGAAGCGGGTGCGGTCCTCGTAGCGACGCGGGAGATGGAAAAGGATGTCCTCCACGCAATGCAGTCCCATGCGTTCGAGTTGCTTGATCTTGGGGGCGTTGATTCCCGGGAGATCGGCCAATGAAGAAGCGAGCGACAGCATGGCGGGGATCAGAGCGTGATCACGCGGCGACGTGATTGCAGGGCCTGAACGAGGCCGGAATCGAACCGGTGAAACATGGCGGTGGCGTTGTAGTTGCCGCTGATGCTGACGCGTGGGAGGCGGTCGAGGGCGTTGGCGTGAGCTGGGAAAAGATTACCGCAACGCGTGGTGGTTGCGGTGAGAAAACCAGCGCTGGCGGCGGCGTTGCATTCGCGCGATTGGATTGAGGTCGCATCGCCGAAAGGGTAGGCGAGGTGGTGGACCGGACGGCTGAGTCGGGATTCCATCGCGGCTTTGGCGTCGTCGAGTTCGGCGGCCAGCGCCTCATTACCGAGGGTGCGGAGCGGGACATGGCTTGCGCCGTGTGCGGCGAGGGTGCAGAGGGGTTCGTCGAGCAGAGGTTGCATTTCGCTCCAGCGCAGGGTGAGGGCGCGGGTGGCTTCGAGTGGATCCGTTTTTTGCGTTTCGCAGAGAGCGTGGAAAAAATCGAGGGATTCGGAAGGCGCTGACCGCCGGATGATCCGGGCGAGTTGGTCGAAGACTCTCTCGCGATCCTGCGGTGTGTGGGTTGCGCTTTCGAATGAGGAATTTCTCCACGCGAACGACCACGGGCCACGTTGGTTCAACATGGACTCCAGCGAGTACCACCAAAGCGGGGCGGTGGCGCCGGCGAATCCGGTGGTGACGTGTATGGCGAAAGGCATCTGGAATCTGCGCAGGATCGGGAGTGCGTGGGTGAGGTTATCGCGGTACCCGTCGTCGAACGTAAGGACAACAAAGCGGCGACGTTCCGGATTGCGCAGGCGCTCTGGAACGGCATCCAGCGGGATGACATCGATGCCGCGCTGCTGGATCGTGGTGAGGAGTTTTTCGAAATCCGAGGTCGTGATTTCGAGCGCGCGGTTGACCGGAAGAAATGAGCGTTCGCTTTCTGGAATGATGCGGTGGAACGCATAGATCGACCCGAGCCCGGCGTAAAACGGACGGGTCATCAGGGAGGTAAGCTGGATCGCGGCAGGTTTCCAGTTCATTGCATGGCGCGAAGGATGGGAAGAAGCACGGTTGCGGGATCGTGTGTGCTTGCGGCGATGAGTGAGGCGGTCTGGTCGGTGTTCATTCGGGGCAGACGCGGCGCGGTGATATGGAGATGCGCATGGCGTTTGTTGAGGTGTTTGCAGAGTTCTTCACCTGCGCATTTTGCGGCGCAGTATTCGGCGGTGAAGGGCGGAGTTTCATCGAGAAAAACCGAGGACGGGTAGAGCACGTGAAGCGGGTGGTTTCCCAGCTCGTAAGGACGGAGCACGCGTTCGAAGGCGGTGACGTAGCACTCGGTGAACCGATGGTATTTTCCCTGAGAGAAAGGTGCGCCGCGATCTATGGTGATATGCGGTGTCGCGAAGTAGAAAAGGTGCGTGGGAATCCACGGGAGCGTGGGCGGCGTGTCGCTGAGGACATCGAATGGGAAGGCGTCTGTTCCGGTTTCCGCGGCGACGCGTTCGGCGTCCTCGCGGCCTTGGTGATACGAGATGGCAACTTTGCCGCCGCCTGTCGCGATGAGTTTTGCGGCGACCTCGCCGAGACCACGGGAGCCCCCGATCACCCACGCGCGCCAGTTTTTGAATTCGTGGGGAGTGACGAGAGCGGAAAGGTCTGCGATGGAAGGCTGGCGCGCGGGCGCCGGACGCAGGAAGGTGTTCAGCGTGCCGCTGATCCGGGAGTTTTCAATGTGCGCACGGATGGATGAAAAGCGTGGATCGGCGTGTTCGACGCGATAATGCAGATCGGAAGCTTCGTGCGGGGGCGTGAAATTGATTTTTAGTGATGAGAACAGCGAGTGCAGTCCCGGGCATTTCATCCCGACGATTCGTGTGGTTGCCAAGAGGATGGGGAGCCAGTCGGCTGCTGCGATTTGCGGGAGCAGTCTGGCGGCAAGCGACGGATCGCATCCGAGCTGAACGACGCCCGTTGTTTTTGAAGCGGCAGCAAAATCGAGTTCCTCTGCGGGTTCCGGGGCGAATGGAGGCGCGTCGCAACGGCGCAGGTGTGAGGACAATGTGAACACTGCCTGGACCCGTGTTTTTTCCTGACCATCCACCTGGAGCGAAAGCGCAGTGCTCCCGGGGGTTGCCTTGCTGATCACGCATTCGATCTCGTCGCCGGGGTGGATCGGCTGCATGAACCGGGCTTCGATGGACGAGAGCGTGTGCGATGAGAGAAGCGATTCCGGCAACTGCGATAAACCCCAGAGCATTCCGTGAACGCCATGCACGACCGGTCTTCCAAAAAGCGTGCGGCGTGCGGCGACTTCATCGACGTGCATAGGATTCCAATCGCCGGACAGCGCGGCGAAATCCCGCTGATCGGTCGTGGTGAATGTGCGGATCGATTTCATAAACCGAGGAGCACGAGTTCGGAGTAAAGGTTGTCGATTTGTCCGGCGCTTAGTGAGCTGGAGCGAAAGACCGAGGGCGCGCTCATCTCCGCAATCTTGCAGTGTTTGAGAGAGCGTCCGGCGAGCATGCGTTCGTCGATCATCACCAGCAATGAGCGGGCGGCGAGCCCGAGGCGCAGGCGGATGAGGTCGGTGTTTTCTGCGAAGAACGCCGGATCGCTGAGGTAGTGGACGCGGGCAAAAGCGTAGCGGCGTCCGCGTGTCCGGGTGAACAGGACGAGGCACTGGCGGGCGCCTTTGCGTTGCGAAAGGAGGAGCGCTTTGCACGGGGTGAAGCGATGATGCTTAAAAGTTTCGCGAAGCGGAGCGTCGAGTTGTGCGGCTATGCGTTGGGGATTGGTGGTGGAGCGGGTATTGGCCGATACGTCGAAGGACGGCAGCGGAAGGAGGATGCGGAATCGGGTTTCGAGTTCCTGAAAACCGCAACGTTTGTAAAACGGGAGCGTCTCGCGGCGAGGCGTGAAGCAGGTGAGCGTGTGATCGGGAATGTTTGTTACGGCTTGGAAAAGCCGGAGTGCGTGGTTCCGGAATTCAGGGAGAACGATCCAGCTTGTAAGGTTGGCGAACTTTTCCAAACGACCGTCGATCATGCGTTGCGAATGGATTACCCCGAAAAAACCAATCGCCCGTGAATCGTCGCGGAGCACGTAGCCGCGTAATGGGCTGGTTTCCGGCCAGGGATGAATAAACAGCCGTTCCCACCATGCGCGGGGGACGCTGGTGTTTTGGAACTTCTCCAGCAGAGGCCACAGTTCGTTGAACATAGCGGCGGTGGCTGGTTCGACGTGGATCATGCGGCGTTGTGCTTGCGCAGGGCGTCCGCGAGGGCGGAGGCGCTGCGCAGTTCCATAAGTTCATCGGGCGAAAACTGCACGGAAAACTCCTGTTCGATCGACATGACGATATTGAGATGCGCGACGGAATCCCATGCGGCAATGGTGTCCATCGAAGGATCATTGCCGAGGGCGTCGGGAGCGATTCCGAGGGCGTCGGAAAGAATCTGGATCAGGCGTTCGTTCATGGCTGTGCGAGGAAAATGAACGGGGGAAATTGCACGGTCGAGCGGGCAAGGTCCAGCCGCCAGAGCGTTTCGTTTTCAGCTCCAAAACCGTGGCGCGCGTAGAAGTCGGCGCAGATGCTGTTGCGTCCGGTGACGATAAACTCACCCAGCACGGTCTGGCCTCCGCGTTTCGCGATTTCCCGAAGCACGCAATGGAGGAGTGCGGTTTCGGCGGAGCGCCCGATGATCCGGCAGCTCAGCAGGAAGGTGTCGATGCGCCAGAGAGCATCTTTTTCCGGGACGGCAATGGCTAGGGCGGTGAGGCCATTGTCCCCGAAACGGTCTTGCAGGCGGAGCCACAGGCCGAATCCCGATTGCACCAGCGCTTCGATTTCGGGGGCGGAATGGCGGCGCGTGGTGAGGTTAAACTGGTTGGTCTTGGCGATGAGTTGTGAGGCGCGGGAAAGTGTTTCGGCGTCGATGAAACCCACCGTGGCGACCATCGCGAGGTTTTCGAGATAAGCGTCTAACGACGGCGCGGCGTGCTGCGCTTGGGTCCGGGTATTTTGCGCCTGATACTGATCCGCGCGGACCGAGTCATCCTGAGAAAAATCGAGGCGATCAAACCAATCGCAGGCGGTCAGGGCCGACTCGTAAGCCAGCGGATCAGCGGGCAGATCAAGCACGCGAACTTCCGGGGCGTTGCGGCGGACCTCCTCGCGTTCCGCCGGATTGTCATCGAGGAACACGAGGCTGTCGGCGCCGAGATTCAGCTCTGCAGCGATCTCGCGGAGACTCACGCTTTTGTGCTGCCAGTTGATGCGTGTGGCGGAAAAATGCTCCCAGCGCAGCACCATGTCCGGATGTTGCAAAAACACGGCACGCACTTCCTCCTCGTTGTTCTTGCTGGCTAGAGCGAGCAGGACGCCGGATTCGCGGAGCGCAAGCAGGTGGCGTTGGAACGCTTTGAAAATGTTGCCAGGGAAATCCTCGCCGAGCTTGATGCCGCCGGGTCCGTCTTCGCCGAGAACACCGCCCCACAGCGTATTGTCGAGGTCGAGGACCGCACATTTTGCCGGAGGCGAAAAGATGGCGCGCACATGCCGGGCGAGCGCTGCGCCGAGGAATTGCTGTCCTTGTGCGGAAAACGGAATGCGCGCGTAGAACTCCAGCTTTGTATCGAACATGGTGCGATGTCCGTGCGTCTCCACGCTGGCTGCGAGATCGAACACGCTGAGCCCAGCGAATTCATTGTGGAGTTGGGTGAGTGCGCGATTGGCTTCTTCTATTGCGGCGCGCTCGCGAGAAGCGGCAAGTGGATTGGCGAGACCGGCCAGAGCGTCGGGGGTGTTGAAGAAGTTGGAAATAACTATGGGCGCGGTCGATTTCGCCCGGATGCCCTGGCAGAGCGCCCTTAACCTTTCAACAAAGGTCGTAGATGTGGCATCGAAGGGAAGCAGCAGGATGAGGAAGAGTTCCGGCTGCGAACGCCAGGTGGCGCTGGTCGGGGCGAGGAGTTCAGCTTCGATCTGGTTGAACCCCGGGTGGGTGATATTCAGGCCGAGGTTGCGTTTCGCGGCTTCGACGGTGAGGTAGGGGATCAGGAAATTGGCGGAGAACGAACTCAACAGGGCGACGCCGCGCCGGATCGGGAACCACTCGGGATGCGCGGCGACTTCACGTGCGGCCCGCAGATATCCGGCAGGGGTCGTGGCGTGGGAAAAGAAATCGTGGGGCAAAGAATTCAACCTCCGTTTTTGCGCAGAAGAAAAGATGCGTATCAATGTTGTTTTCCACAGGCGACAAGATGCGGGGCGGCCTGCACTCCGTTTTCACGAAACCTTTTTGGAAATCAGACTACGCACTTGCCATGGTGCGAATCGCGCAGTATTGAAACCCGACTCACCCGATTAACATTATGGCTAAAATCCACGAAAACATCGTTTCCACTGTGGGGAATACCCCGCTCGTCAAACTTAACCGCGTGACCGCAGGTCTCGAGGCGACGATTGCACTCAAGTGCGAATTTTTTAACCCGCTCGGCAGCGTGAAGGATCGTATCGGCATGGCGATGATTGAGGCCGCTGAGGCGGAGGGCAAAATCAAGGCCGACACGGTGATCGTGGAGCCGACCAGCGGCAACACGGGGATTGCGCTCGCGTTTGTCTGCGCGTCCAGGGGTTACAAGCTGATCCTCACAATGCCCGAAACGATGAGCGTTGAGCGCCGCACGTTGTTCGCGATGCTTGGTGCGAAGCTCATTCTCACGCCGGGTGCCGAAGGCATGAAGGGTGCCATTGCCCGTGCGGAAGACATTGTGCAAAACACGCCCGGTGCGTGGATGCCGCAGCAGTTCAACAATCCCGCCAACCCTGCGATTCATAGCAAAACGACGGCTGAGGAAATCTGGAACGACACGGACGGTGCCGTCGATATTTTCATTTCGGCGGTCGGAACAGGCGGAACGATCTCTGGCTGCGTTGAGACGATCAAACCCCGCAAACCCTCGTTCCAAGCCATTGCCGTGGAACCCGCGGATTCGCCGGTGATCAATCAGACGCTTAAAGGCGAGCCTGTGAAGCCCGGTCCGCACAAGATCCAGGGAACCGGCGCGGGATTCGTTCCAAACAATCTGCATCTGAACAACCCCGACACCGGCGAAGCCCAGATCGTGGAGTGCTTGAAAGTTTCCAACGACGACGCGTTTGCCATGGCCCGTCGTTTGGCGAAGGAAGAAGGCATTTTGGTTGGCATCAGCACTGGAGCGAACGTCGTGGCGGCGATCGAAGTGGCAAAACGCCCTGAAAACAAAGGCAAGCTGATCGTCACCGTGGCCTGCTCCACCGGCGAGCGTTACCTAAGCACGGCTCTCGCAGCGGAAGCGCGCGCGGAAGTCGGCGGTTAATTTTCGATTCGCGAACTTTGCGGGGCGGCCATCGATAAAAAAGATGTCGCCCCGCTTTTTTTGTAAAAATCCCCGTCAAGTGCGGTTAGCCTCCTTGCTCCATGTCTGAATCTGAATCCGAACTTCTTGCCAACCGTCGCGCCAAACTCGATGCCCTTCGTGCTTTGGGCGTTGATCCGTTTGGCGCTGCATTTTCCACCACGGGCACCGTTGCCGAGGCGCGCTCGCGTTTTGCCGAAGGCAACGTCGAGCGGCTTGCGGGCCGTCTCACGGCGCACCGCGACATGGGGCGCTCGCATTTTCTCGATCTCACCGACACCACGGGCCGTATCCAGCTTTTTGTGAGCACCAAGGAACTGCCGCCCGAACAGCTCGAAATTTTTAAACTGCTCGACCTCGCGGATTTCATCGGGGTCGAAGGCGAAGCGTTCATGACCAAGACGGGCGAACCGAGTCTGCGCGTCAAACAACTTACCTTCCTCACCAAATCGCTGCGGCCCATGCCGAACCAATGGTATGGCGTGGAGGATGTGGAACTGAAGTATCGTCAGCGTTACCTCGATCTGCTGGCGAATGCGGAGTCAAAAAAGGTGTTTCAACAGCGCATCCAGATCGTGCGCGAGATCCGCGATTTTTTGCATGCCCGCGGATTTCAGGAAGTCGAGACGCCGATGATGCAGTCGGTTGCGGGCGGTGCAGCGGCGCGTCCGTTTCAGACGCATCACAACGCGTTAAACATCGATCTTTTTCTGCGCATCGCGCCGGAGCTTTATCTCAAGCGGCTGCTCGTAGGCGGGTTCGACAAGATTTTTGAAATGAACCGCAATTTCCGCAACGAAGGCATTTCGCGGCGGCACAATCCGGAATTCACGATGCTCGAAGTGTATTGGGCGTATGCGGATTTCGAAGCGATGGCGGCGATGGTGGAGGAAATGATCTGCCAACTTGCGCAGAGCACGAACGGTTCGGAGGTTGTCGAGCACAAGGACGCCGAGGGCAACGTGACAAAACGCATCGACCTCACGCGGCCATGGAAACGTGCACGTTACCACGATCTCATCCGGAGCGTGGACGCGGAATGGTTTGAACGTTCGATCGAGGGCAAGCGGGAGAAATGCCGGGAGCTGGGCGTTGAGATTTCGCCGGACATGGCGGAGTTCGAGATCACGCAGCAGATTTTTGAAAAGAAGATCGAGGAAAAGCAAATCGATCCGCTTTTTGTGACGCACCTGCCGAAAGAACTGGTGCCGCTTGCGCGCCAGAATCGCGAGAATCCTGATCTGGTGGACGTTTACGAACTGGTGATCAACGGCTACGAAGTCTCGCCGGGGTACAGCGAGCTGAACGATCCGGTGGTGCAACGCGAGCGCCTCGAAGCGCAAGCCGGCGAAGAACAGCAAAACATCGACGAAGAATTTCTATCCGCGCTGGAGCACGGTATGCCTCCGGCTGGTGGCATCGGCATCGGTATCGACCGACTGGTGATGCTTTTAACCGGAGCGGAATCCATCCGCGACGTGGTGTTCTTCCCGCTGCTGAAGCCGAAAGGGTAGGCGGGACGCAGCTTATATTACACCCATCTACACGGGGTGTGTGACGTGCCGCTTGCTCCTTGCGGCGTTTCCGTTTTCAATCGCGCGGTGCCCGAATCCATACGCCAGGCTGCTGATGCTCCCGATACGCCGTTCGATGTGTCGTTGCGTCCGCCTGTTTTTTCTGAGTTTGCCGGACAGGAAAAAGTGCGCGAACGGCTGGAGCTCATGGTGGAGGCGGCGAAACAGCGGGGCGACGTGCTGGATCACATTCTGCTGAGCGGCCCGCCCGGACTCGGCAAAACGACGCTCGCTTATATCATCGCGCAGTCGATGGGTGTGAGCATCAAGAACACGTCCGGCCCGACGATTGAAAAAGCGGGGGACCTCGCCGGATTGCTCACGACGCTGGAGCGCGGTGATTTGCTTTTCATCGACGAAATCCACCGGCTGCAACCGGCCATCGAGGAGTATCTGTACCCCGCGATGGAGGATTACAAACTGGACATCATCATTGATCAGGGCCCGAACGCGCGCAGTGTGCGGCTGAACCTTCCGAAATTCACACTCGTCGGCGCGACGACACGCTCGGGCATGCTCAGCGCGCCGTTGCGGAGCCGGTTCGGGATGCACACGCGGCTGGATTTTTATACCGCCGTGCAGCTTCAACAAATCGTGATGCGCAGCGCGGGGTTGATCGAGGTGGCGACCGACGAAGGCGGGGCGCTGGAGATTGCGTCACGCGCACGCGGAACTCCGCGTATTGCGAACAACCTGCTGCGCTGGGTGCGCGATTTTGCGCAGGTTCGCGCGAACGGAAAAATCACCAAGCCCGTCGCGGATGATGCGCTGGGGATGCTCGACATTGATCGGGACGGGTGCGACGAAATGGACAAGCGCCTGCTCGAAGTGCTGGTGATTAAATTCCAGGGCGGACCGGTCGGCGTGAATTCCCTCGCCGTGGCGCTTGGCGAGGATGCGGGCACTTTGGAGGAAGTCCATGAGCCGTATCTCATCATGGGAGGTTACCTCAAGCGCACTCCGCAGGGTCGCGTCGCCATGCCGCGGGCTTATCAAAAGCTCGGACTCGCGGTGCCGACGAATCGCAAGCCCGCCTCCGACAGCGGACAACCTGAATTTTTTGAATGAATATCCTGCTTCACACCATCGCACTGGAACCCGCCCGTTGGACCCCGCGCCGCGTCTCCCGCACGCTGCAAGACATGGCCGGGCCGATCGCCCGCGCGGGTTTTCGCGACATCGAAATTTTCGAACCGCATCTTGCACTTGCGGAGGATGAAGTCGCGCTTCCGGCGGTGCTGGCGCATCATGGACTGAATCCGAAGGTGCTGAGTTCTTATATGCAACTGAGTCCGGCTAAATCCGATGAAGGCCAGTTTGCCCGGGAGGCCGCAGAGCTTTTGCAGCGGGTTCGTGCGTTTGGGTTTCGTAAAGTGCGGCTGTTCGCCGGCGGGGGAATTTCGCCCGATGACATCGCGGCGATCCACGTATTCGCGGAGCGTGTGGGGACGCTCGCCAACATGCTGCCGGAGGTGGAGATTCTGCTGGAAACGCATGATGGCTCGATCGCGGACAGACCTTCGCGCATCCTGGATGTGGTGCACGCCATCGGGCTGGATAATGTGGCGTTGCTCTGGCAGCCCGTGGTGTTTACGGATGCCGCAGCGAAGGAGCAGTGGGCATTGCAGCGGAAGTGCGTCCGCCATTTTCACCTGCAAAACCGCATCGATATCGCGCAGTTTGCGACGCTCGGAGAGGGGGACATCCAGTGGGCCGACATCCTGCGCGACGCGCCCGCAGGGGTGGAGGCGAGTGTAGAGTTCGTGCCGAAAGGAATTCTTCCCAAGGGCGGTGATCCCGCGGAGCACTTTGATTTTGATGCCGTGCTCGCACAGTGCGTTTCTGAGGCGCAGTGGGTGAGGGATTGTCTTGCTGCGGTTTGACAGCGCCGCACTGCGACTCTAGCATCAAATAACCTCCCGATGGAAACCGCGCCGCTTCCCAGTCATTCGCATGGCCGCACATTCTCTGTGGCGATTGCGTTGTTGGGGATTATTGCGTCCGCGGAAATCACGCTCGTGGCTTGGAAATTTATCGAGCAAACACGCAAGCCCGCGGTGCCTTCGAAGATCGATGTGAGCCACCTTCCGAAGGCGGAATCCGAACCGACTGCGCTTAATCTGGACGACACATTTACCGCTGCGGAGGCTGAGTCGGAAAAGCCCCCCGCTTTTGCGAAGCCGACTCCAGTGGCGGTTAAGGAGAGGGCGAGCGGAGCTTCGGTGATGATTAGCGATCTGATCAGCCTGGCGAAAAACCGGCGCGACGCCGGGGACACCGCAAGCGCGTTGCTGCGGCTGCGCGAGGCGACCGCGATGGATCCGGAAAACGTCGAGGCGATCTCCGAACTGGCCATGACTTTTGAGAAAATGAATCAGGCCGAGAAAGCGTTCGAGCAGTGGCGAAAGATCTACGATAAGGGCGAGGCTGCGGGTATTTATTTCAGCGCTGCAGAGGCCAAGCTCAAGGCACCAACGGCTGCGGCACCCCCCGCGATGACGGCTATGCAACGACCTGCAGAATCTGCGGGACCAGCCCTTCCGGGGATCGAAGAGGGAAAAAATCTCGGCGTGTTGGAAGTGGCGGCTGCGGATAGCAACGACGCGGTGGCCGGACGGCGCGTGACCCTGCGCATCCCGATTAAGAAACGTCCGGGGCTCGTGATCAACGTGCAGGACGTGGTGATTCAGGTGCTCTTCTACGACATGCTGGAGGATGCGAGCGTGGTGCAGACCAACGCCAATGTGAACTCGCACTGGACTACGATCCCGGCGGATTGGAGCGACGACGACATCGAAATTCTGGAAGTCGAGTACACCCAGCCGCCGCCATTTGAAGGCCAATCCAAAGACAAACGGAACTATTTCGGGTATGTCGCCCGTGTGTATTACCAGAAAAACCTGCAGGCGTGGCGTGCTGAACCGGCCAAGCTTCGTGTGCAATACCCGCCACCACCCATTCTCCAAACCGAAGATCCAAATCCATGAAAATTCTGCTGGTCGATGACGATACGAGCATCATTCAAGCGCTGCTGCCCGTTTTAAAAAGTGAACCTTCATGGGATGTCCGCGTGGCAACCTCAGGAGGCAAGGCTTTGGAAAATATCGCATCCAGCGGCGGAGTGGATGTTGTGGTGAGCGATGTCGTGATGGATCCGATGGATGGATTCACGCTGCGCGATCAGATCAAGACGAAGTATCCCGGAACGCGCATCATTTTCATCACGGGCTATGACCTGAGCGATTATCCGGAGCAGACGAAAGGGCACATCGTTTTAATGAAGCCGGTGCAATCGGGCGATTTGCTTTCTGCGATTGCCGCGCTCGGGGAAACCACCACGCCTGCGCCCGCTCCGGTCGCTGTGGTTGCGACTCCGAAAGTTGCCCCGCCCGTTGCTGTGGCTACACCCACGGTCACGGCGCAGCCCACGGTCACGGCGCAGCCCACGGTCACGGCGCAGCCCACGGTCGCGGCGCAGCCCACAGTCACGGCGCAGCCCACGGTCGCGGCGCAGCCCACGGTCACGGCGCAGCCCACGGTCACCGCCCATCCGGTGGTTTTAGCCCAACCCGCTGTGGTTGCGAGCCCGCGCGTCACGGCGCAACCCATGGTTTCGGCGCAACCTCAGGCGGTCGCACAGCCCGTGGCGGCGCCGGTGGCCACGCCAATGTCCATCGGTGGCGATGACATGATCGGAAAGATGTTTGGCAACTACCGCCTGATCCGCAAGCTCGGCGCGGGTGAGTGGGGGCCGGTCTATGGGGCCGTGCAGACCAACATGAACCGTCCGGTCACCCTGCAATTGCTGGGCGAATCGCGCTCTGCCGACAAATCCCAATTCCTCGCGGAAGCGAGCGCCAAGGCCAACGTACAGCACCAGCACATCCTTTCGGTGTATGAGGCGGGCGAGGCGAATGGACGCACATTTTACACCCGCGAATTCATCGAGGGAGAACACCTCGCGGAGTACCATAGAAAAAGCCGACCGATCAACGATATGACCGCGCTGCGCACGATCCGCATCGTGGCGGAGGGCCTTTCCTACCTGAACCAGAACAAGCTGTCGCACCTGCCGCTCGATGCCTCGGCGGTGTACATCGATTCCCAGGGCAACCCGCGTCTTGGAAACCTCGCGACGAGCCGCGATTCGCATCCGGCGAATCAGGACGAAATTCGCAAGTTGTCGCAGATTGTTTTACAAGCGTTGCCTGGTTCGCGTGCCGAGGAGCCGGGTCTCCAGTCCATGCTGGCCCAGATGCAGAAGGAGGGTTCTGCGGGATATCTTTCCTGGGGCGCCCTGCTTCAGGCTGTGCGTGCCCTCGAGCCGAAGGTCATCCCTGCGGATGCGATCAAGCTGACGGCGCAGGATCAGGCTGCCATCCGCGCGGTGGAGCTCGCGAAGAAGGCGCAGAAACGCCAGATCGTCATCAGCCTTGTCATGTTCTTCGCGTTTCTCTGGCTGGTTGGCGGATTTTTGGCCTGGAAGTTTCTTTTCAGCAGCGACGAACGTTCGCTCGACGACATGATTGAAATTCCGGCCGGACCATTCGTTTTCCAGGACGGTAAAAAGATGAGCACGGACAAGCCCTTTTGGATTTCCAAGTATGAGGTGACGATGGGCCAATACGTCAAGTTCCTCAAACATCTGGAGCAAAACCCGGGTGATGCCGTGAAATATGACCATCCCAAACAGCCCAAAGGAAAATCCCACGTTCCGAAGGATTGGAAGGTTTGGTATGGGCGAGCTTCCTCGGGCTTGAAGAAATTCCGCGTGGCCCGCTTTGTTCCTGTCGATCTGAACTGCCCGGTGTTCAATGTGGATTTCTGGGATGCCTACGCCTACGCCCAGTGGAGAGGGCATCGGTTGCCTACGGAAATCGAATGGGAAAAAGCGGCGCGCGGACCCGATGGGCGCAAGTTTCCATGGGGCAACGCCATGGAGCTCAAGGGAGTCAACACTGCTGCGGATTACGAAAAAATTCCTGGTCCCAATTCGAAGCCGTCGTCCGATGGTTACACATGGTTCTGTCCGGTGGATGCCCTATCCAAAGACAAGAGCGCCTATGGTGCGATCGGTATGGGCGGCAACGTCTATGAGTGGACGGATACTTGGGAAAAAGACATGTTCCCTGTGGTGCGCGGCGGGTCGTTTATGTCGGTGTTTAAAGACGGGCCGGATCAGGGTAAACCTGATGTGACGGCCACCAAGCGCGCTCCGGATGTTGATCCCGAGATATTTGATTTCTTCATCGGATTCCGCACCGCAAGCGACATCCGGCCGGGTAAATAATTGGCCCGAAGCGGTTCCGGACGATTTTTCTCCGTGCGTTGAGTCGTCGTTTTGAGTAAACAACACAACGTTTTTGATCTATGAAATCCACGCCAAAGAAATCCGCCACCTCCGCCCATCGCCAATTTTCCAGCCTCATCGTTGACGGCCCCGAGCGCGCCGCCAGTCGCGCCATGCTGCACGCCGTGGGGTTTACCCGGTCGGATTTTAAAAAATCGCAGGTGGGCATCGCCTCCCTGTGGAGCATGGTGACCCCATGCAATATGCACCTCGATACGCTGGCACGGGAATCTGAAGCCGGCGCGAATACCGCAGGCGGCAAGGCGGTGATTTTTAACACCATCACCATTTCCGACGGAATCTCCATGGGCACGGAGGGCATGAAATATTCGCTCGTGAGCCGCGAAGTGATAGCCGATTCCATCGAGACCGTGGTGGGTTGCGATGGGTTTGACGGGTTCGTGGCCATCGGTGGTTGCGACAAAAATATGCCGGGCTGTCTCATCGCGATGGCACGATTGAATCGCCCCTCCGTGTTTGTCTATGGCGGCACGATTCTGCCGGGTTGCATTGGCGGCGTGCTGGCTGCGCAGCGTTTGAACCGCGAACGCGCCGCGTTGTTGGGCGAGAAGAAACTCGACATCGTGAGCTGCTTCGAAGCCGTGGGATCACACGCGAACAACAAGATCACCGATCAGGAACTCGCTCTCGTCGAAGAGCACGCCATTCCCGGAGCCGGTTCTTGCGGCGGAATGTACACCGCGAACACCATGGCTTCGGCGATTGAAGCGCTCGGCATGTCGTTGCCGAACAGTTCCGCGCAGAACGCCGTTTCCTCGGAGAAAAAATCCGACGCACGTTCAGCCGGGGCCGCCGTGGTGAATCTCATCAAGGCCGGAATTCGTCCACGCGACATCATGACACGCGCAGCGTTTGAAAACGCCATCACCATGGTGATCGCCCTCGGCGGTTCGACCAATGCCGTGCTGCACCTGCTCGGCATGGCTCACGCCGCGGAGGTGCCGCTTTCCATCGACGACTTTGTGACGATCGGTAAACGCGTGCCCGTTCTCGCCGATCTGAAGCCGAGCGGCCGCTACCTCATGAGCGAACTCGTTGCCATCGGGGGTCAGACGCCGCTGATGAAAACGTTGCTCGCCGAGGGACTGTTGCATGGCGATTGCCTCACCGTGACCGGCAAGACGCTCGCGCAGAACCTCAAGTCCGTGAAGCCGTATCCGAAAAATCAGGACGTGGTCCGTCCGTTTTCCGATCCGATCAAAAAAGACAGTCACCTCGTCATCCTGCGCGGCAACCTCGCGCCTGACGGTGCCGTGGCAAAAATCAGCGGCAAGGAAGGTCTGAGTTTTTCCGGCACGGCTGTGGTGTTTGAGAGCGAGGAAACCGCGCTCGCAGCGATTCTCGACGGTTCAGTTAAAGCCGGACACGTCATCGTGATTCGTTATGAAGGACCCGTGGGCGGCCCCGGCATGCGCGAGATGCTCAGTCCGACGAGTGCCGTCATGGGCAAGGGCCTTGGAAAAGACGTGGCGTTGATCACCGACGGACGTTTCTCCGGCGGAAGCCACGGTTTTGTGGTGGGGCACATCACCCCGGAAGCCGCGCTCGGCGGTCTTTTGGCGGTGGTGAAAAACGGCGATCCTATTTCCATCGATGCGGAAAAACGCACCTTGAATCTTGGCGTGCCGAAAGCCGAACTCGACAAACGTCTCGCAAAATGGAAAGCCCCGAAGCCACGTTATACGCGTGGTGTTCTGGCGAAATACGCACGCAGCGTGACCACCGCCAGCAAGGGCGCTGTGACCGACGCGTAAACCCGCGCCAGAGTTTACTCTTTCTCCTGCTCTTGCTCAAAAAAAGTGGAACGGGAGCAAGACAAAGAGAAGGAGCGTGCAATGGACCGCTTGAAACCCGGAAAAATCCCGATACATTCGGCCCGATGATCTCCACCATGCACCGACTCATTTTTGCGCTCTCTCTTGTTTTTATCCTGCTTGCACCCGGCACCGCGCAAGCTGGCACACGGCTCGGCATCGACGTTCTCGCCGATAACGATTTTTCCATCCTCAAAGGAAAACGCATTGGCCTCGTTACGAACCAGACCGGCGTCGATGGTTCAGGAACGAAAACGCGGGTCGTCTTAAAAAAGCACGCCAACCTCGTGGCGCTTTACACGCCGGAGCACGGCCTCGATGGAACCGAGAAAGCAGGAGTCTACGTCAGTTCGCGCCGCGACCCGATCACTGGCGTCATGGCCCACTCGCTCTACGGCCCGACCCGCAAACCCACGGCCGCCATGCTCAAGGGCATCGACGTTCTGGTGTATGACATGCAGGACATCGGCTGCCGCAGCTACACGTATATCAGCACCATGATCAAGTGCATGGAAGCGGCCGGGGAACACGGGTTGGAATTTGTTGTGCTCGACCGTCCGAATCCGCTCGGCGGCAACCGCATCGAAGGGCCCGGCATGGAATCCCAATGGATCTCGTTCATCGGCCAGGTGCCGACGCCCTATGTCCACGGGATGACCGCGGGTGAAATTGCACGGATGGCCAATGCGCTCGGATGGGCGTCGCCGCGCTGCAACTTGAAGGTCGTGGAAATGCGCGGTTGGTCGCGCGGCATGGTGTGGGCTGACACCGGGCTGAGTTGGGTGCGTCCTTCACCGAATATTCCGCACGCGGACTCCTCGGCGTATTATGTAGCGACAGGGTTGGTGGGCGAGTTGCCTGTGAATGTCGGATGCGGTGGTCCATTGCCGTTTGAAATTTTTGCCTCACGCGGAGTCAATTCCGAACGTCTCACGGCACACATGAAGGGGCTCGGATTAAAAGGCGTGAGCTTTTCCCCGTACCCGGTGGGCGTGCGGATCAAGCTCAGCAACCGCAGCGACACCGATCTCACGGCGCTCAATGTCCACCTGCTTGTTCAGGCGCATCGCATGGGCGGCAGTTTGTTCGCCCGCGCGAAATCGGGTCAGATCAACCTTTTTTACAAAGGCTACGGCAGTGCAAACATCCGCAAGCAGGTCGAGTCCGGCATGTCTGCGGAAAAAATCATCGCGGGTTGGCAATCCGGCGTCTCAAGGTTCCGCTCCGCCCGCCAGCCTTATCTGATTTACTGAGGCTGAAAAGCCGCTCCCCTTATTTGAGGCAATAGCGGCAGGATGACCGCTTGTGAGCACGGCCAGTATTGTCGATTCCTCTGGTTGGCTCGAATACTTCGCGAACAGCGACCGTGCTTCATGGTTAGCGCCCGCGCTTGAGGATCCCGAGAACCTTCTCGTGCCGGTCATCTCCGTTTACGAAGTCTTCAAAAAAGTCCTTCGCGCGCGCGGTGAGGATGCGGCGCTTCAGGTTGCCGGCATGATGCAGAGTGGACGGATGATCGCATTGGATTGCTCGCTGGCGTTGGAGGCTGCGCGTTATCCTTTGCCGCTGGCAGACAGCATGGTTTACGCGACGGCAATGCGTCACAAAGCGACGCTTTGGACGCAGGAAGAACATTTCAAAACGCTTCCCAACGTGAAGTTTTTTCCAAAATAACCCGATTGACGGGTGTCATGGAGAACCATGCTCTTGATGTCGCCGGTGAGCGCTGCGCCCAATGTTTCCCATATTCTGGCGGAAGCAGGCTGCTAGCCCCACAGAAAAAATCCGCGCTTCGCCCTTTGCAATTGCCGTAGCGCGAATCTACCTTCCACGCCTCATGTCGGAATCGAAAAAGGTCATCCTCGCGATCATTGGATCGGCCCTTTTGCATTTTCTCATTGTCGTCCTCTTTTTCCTTTTTTCCCTGATGCTGCCCCGGATCGTCGTGCAGGCTTCAATTCCGAAAACAAATAAACCCCTTGAGGTCAACCTCCGGACCCGGCCAAAACCTGTGGCGACACCGGTTCCCGTCGCCACGACCAAAGCGCAACCCGTCGTCCCCACAGCCACAGCCACTCCGCCTCGCGATCGCGCTCTGGGAACCACCCTCAGCAGCTACGGATTGACGCAATCCGCCGCTGCTCCGGAGAATCCGCAGTTTGAAGCCGATATCAACAGCGTCGCCGCGAGCGAAAAACCGGGCGAAGGCGATCCGAATCTTCCCAATCAAGAGGGCAAGGAACGCAAGGCGCGGCAATTTGAAAACAAAGCGATGATCGTCGGGCAGGCCACACCGAAACCCGTTGCCCCCGTCGCCACACCCGAACCAACGCCCATGGGCGTCACGGTCGTTTCCACGCCAACACCCGCGCCGGGATTCAACCCCACGCCGGTCAAGGAGCGCGACCTTGCGGATAAAGGAAAACCGAAGCCCAAACCATCCAGCACGCCGGATCGCAAAGAACTCGCGCTCAACCGCGCCTCGCCCACACCCAAGCCCGCAGCCACCCCGGCGACGAAAGCGCTGACGTCTCCTGAACTGCGCAGCTTCGTGCCGATGACCGAAAAAACGAAAGTCCAGGGCGGAGCGAAAACGCCAGGGAGTGCGGGCGTCAACGCCGTCGCCACACCGCGCGGGCGTTACCAAAAACTCGTGTACGACGCCGTCGGCGCGCGTTGGTCCTACTACGTTGCTCAGCGGCAGGACCTCATGATGGTCGGCGAGACGGCGATAGAATTTTATGTCACTGGGCAGGGCCGTGTGGAAAATGCGCGCGTCATTTCCAACACCGCCAACGAAACTTTCGCCAGTTATTGCCTGCTCTCCGTCACTGAATCCACCATGCCGCCCATTCCCGATGAACTCGCAGCCGCGTTGCCCGACCGGCGGATGCGCATCAATTTCACCTTCAATCTTTATCCACAATGACCACGCCACTCCTCGCCGCATCCTCCTTCGGATCCATCGTCCACTTTTTCCTTCAAGGCGGAATCTTCATGATCCCGCTCATGCTCTGCTCGCTCACCGGCGCGGCGATCATTCTGCTGCGTTGGTTTGCCTTGAAACGGAAAAACATCCTGCCCGCCCACGTCGAAAGCGAAATTGAAGATCTCCAGGCGGGCGACGACGGTGAGGCGCTGACCCGCCTTTCCCGGATCGTGCGCGGCGATACTTCGCCCTTGGCCCGCGTTGCGCAGGTCGTGCTCCAGCATTTGCAATGGCCGAAAAGTGAAACCATCGAAGCCGTTCAGACCCGCGCGCGTCACGAAATCATGCGCATGGAAGCCGGTATGGCAGTGCTCGAAGTCATCGTCGGCATCGCCCCGCTCCTCGGACTTCTCGGTGCGGTATCGGGGTTGGTCACCGTGTTCGCCGAGTTCGGCCAGAACTCCAATATCAATGATCCGCGCGGCATCGCCCGCGGCATTTCCGAAGCCCTGAGCACGACCGTCGTCGGCATGGCCATCGCCATCCCCGTGCTCATCGCGCACAGCTACTTTACCAAGAAGATCGAAAACATGGCCGCCGAAATGGAAAGCCTCATCAGCGATCTTATTAACAAATGCTACTACCGCAAATCGCTCAGCCGCCAGGCGGCCGACACGGAATAAGGCGCGACGCATGAATTTTTACACCCGTCCCAAACGCCCGCCGCAGGTCATCATCGTGTCGTTGATCGACATCCTGGCCATCCTGCTCATCTTCGTCATCGTCACCACGACCTTCCGAAGCGAACAGCCCGAGGTGCTCATCAAACTCCCCGAGTCCTCGCAGTCCGCATCGCCCGAGGAACAGGCCAAAGCCGAAGCCGCAGTGCTCACCATTTCGAAAGAAGAAAAACTCTTCCTCAACTCCAAACCCGTCCTGCTCGCCGAGCTCGGCGTGGCCCTTGCGGAATTGAAACAAACCGGACGCAGCCTCGCTCTGAACGCCGACGAAAAGGCACCGCTCGGCCTCGTCGTCAAAATCATGGACGCCGCAAAAGTCGCAGGCTTCACTGATCTCCCCCTCTGGACCGAAACAGCCCCCGCACCATGATTTTAGAAATCGTCAAATACGGACATCCTGCACTTCGCCAAAAAGGCGCGCCCGTCCGCGAAGTCACAGAATCCATCGTCAAGCTCGCCGAAGATATGATCGACACTATGTACGAAGCGAACGGGGTTGGCCTCGCCGCGCAGCAGGTCGGCGTGCCGATCCAGATGACCGTCATTGATGTCGCCGACGTCGAAGAACGCCCGAGCCAGATGTTTGTTGAAGGTGAAGAAGTGGCATTGGAAGACTGGATGCCGCTGGCCCTGCTCAATCCCGTGCTTGAACTTGACGGCGAAAAAGAGACCGGCACCGAAGGCTGCCTCAGTTTTCCGGACATCCATGGCGACATCCTGCGCTCGGCGAAAGTGCGTGCGAAAGGGCAATTGCTCGACGGCGACGAGATCGAGTTTGAAGCCACCGGCCTGCTTGCCCGCGCGCTCCAGCACGAAGTCGACCACCTTAACGGCGTGCTGTTCATCGATCGCATGAACTCCGCCGCCCGCGCCTCGCTCTCCGGCAAACTCAAACGCCTCCAGCGCGGCGAGTGAGATGGGGAAGGAAGTTGATGGTTGAGAGATGATTGTTGATTGTTGGAATTCATGCGGCTCACGCCTGAGTGTTCCCTCACCCGCAAGGGGAACCCCTGATTCAACGCAAGTTGTTGATATTCAAACTGCCAACCATCAACCATAAACTTTCTCTCGGAAACTAGGATGGACCGGGATGGACCGGGATAAACCGGGATGGAACGGCGAACCGCAGATGGATGGGAGTTCCGTGGGTAGATTTGCGGGTGGGTTTGCGTTTTAAAAAATGTGATATCCCCGAGGCGCCCAAGAGCTGCGTCGTGGACAGCTCTCTAGGCGCGGCATCTGTGTAGCTGCGGTGAAAAAACATATTCCAAGCTCCGTGAGGAGCGAAATCATCCGGGGTCTGGCAAGCGGGGTCGGTTGTCAATTTTTGACAAGCTGTTTGAAGATGGAACCAACGAAAGGCCAATTATGTCAAGAATTGACCACCGACCCGAATGGCACTAAGTTAAGGAGCTTTTGGGAAGCTTGTGATGGGTTTTCTTTTTTAAACACCGAGCGGGATCAATGACTACGGTTCTGCCTGTGCCGCACAGATGCAAGGCGGATTTGAGTTTTCGGTGTTGGAACGCGGGTTGTTTGGCAACGAAGAGCGTTCTGGAAAAGCGGCAGAGGACTGCCGCAGTCCAAGACGCTATCGCGAAGTCCTAAAACGCTTCGTT
>Ga0105048_10002178_pt1 | contig 31656 bp, 28 predicted proteins | sample MAT05_FD_78382 | JGI IMG/M metagenome (GOLD analysis project Ga0105048, IMG submission 78382) | Freshwater microbial communities from Lake Fryxell liftoff mats and glacier meltwater in Antarctica - MAT-05 | ecosystem: Environmental > Aquatic > Freshwater > Ice > Liftoff microbial mat | place... | reverse complement strand
TACCTCCTTCTACCTCCTTCCCCCATATGCCCCCAGAAACTCCCCAGAATCAATCTACCCTTGCCGAAATTAGAGCTACGCGCCTAGAGAAAGTCCAGCAAATTAAGGATGCAGGCGGTGTTCCCTATGCTTATCAATGGGCAGTTTCGCACCATGCGGGGGAGTTGCAGAAAGAATTTGCAGATCTGGAACCGGGGCAAGAAGTGGAGCTAGAGGTGGCGATCGCAGGGCGAATTTTGAACCGGCGGGTATTTGGGAAGTTAGCATTTTTTACCCTGCAAGATGAATCGGGTGTAATTCAGCTTTATCTAGATAAGCAGGCGATCGAAGTTGGTATGGCCGATGACAAATCTTTTGCTCATCTGAAGCAACTTACGGATATTGGGGATATTTTGGGAGTCAAGGGAACTATTAAGCGCACCGAAAAAGGTGAGCTATCGATTTATGTGCGGCAGTTCCAAATCCTCACCAAAGCTCTTCTGCCCTTGCCGGATAAATGGCATGGTTTGACTGATACCGAGAAGCGTTATCGCCAGCGTTATGTAGATTTAATAGTCAACCCAGAAGTGCGCCAAACTTTCCGCCGCCGCGCCCAGATTACTGCCGGGATTCGCCGCTACCTAGAGAACTTAGATTTCCTCGAAATTGAAACTCCTGTCTTGCAAACCGAAGCTGGAGGAGCTGAAGCAAGACCTTTCCTGACGCACCACAACACTTTAGATATGCCGCTTTTCCTGCGGATCGCTACGGAGTTACACCTGAAACGATTGGTAGTCGGAGGTTTTGAGCGCGTATTTGAGCTGGGGCGCATTTTTAGAAATGAGGGAGTTTCCACTAGGCATAATCCAGAATTCACTTCCATTGAGGCTTACATGGCTTACAGTGATTATGTCGAGATGATGGAACTAACCGAAAATCTCGTTGCTACCGTGGCTCAGGAAGTTTTGGGAACCCTCGAAATTGACTACCAAGGCACGACAATTAATCTCACCACACCTTGGCGACGGGTAACAATGCACGATCTAGTTCATGAAGAAACTGGCTTAGATTTTACGAGCTTTGCTACGGTAGGAGAGGCGATCGCCGCCGCTGCAACTATAGGTTTAGACCTAGAAGGCTGTCCTTCCATGGGTAAAGCCTTGAATGAAGTCTTTGAAGCCCGATGTGAGGCAAAATTAATCCAGCCTACTTATGTCACCGATTATCCCATAGAAATCTCGCCCCTAGCCAAACCCCACCGCAATAAACCGGGCTTGGTAGAAAGATTTGAACTCTTTATTGTCGGTCGGGAAACTGCTAATGGGTTCTCGGAGTTGACGGATCCTATAGATCAACGAGCCAGATTTGAACTCCAAGCTGCCAAAAAAGCTACTGGAGATTTAGAAGCTCAGGGCGTGGATGAAGATTTCCTCACGGCTCTAGAGTACGGAATGCCCCCCACCGTAGGGATGGGGATGGGGATCGATCGCCTAGTTATGCTCCTCACCAATTCCCCCAGTATCCGAGATGTAATTGCCTTCCCCTTGCTCAAAGCTAATGAGTAAGATTTTTAACAGAATTAGCTAAGGTATATTAGCTTAGGTTGACGCAGGAAACCCAATACTTGCAAATATTTGTTGAGTTTCACTCTCGCTCTACCCAATAAACCTCTTGCGTGAATCATGACCCTCACCCTAATCCCCCTCCCAAGTGGGCAGAGGGACTTTGAAACTTCAATATTTCCGGCTCCCCTTCTCCTGCTCTGGGAGAAGGGGCTGGGGGATGAGGGTTTATTTTCCCATTCACGCAAGAGGTCTAATCTACGGGAGCATCCTAATCAGCCTAGCGATTGCTATAATCATCGGTAGTGTTACCAAGGATGAGCATCATGACTTTTACTATCGATCCCTCCATCGATCCTGTAGTGTTGCCAGATCATACTCAGCTACCAGAATCTGATGGAACATTTGTGAAAAATTTTCAAGAACATCCTCAAAGTATCTTGCTCACCGATTCTATAGAACCGATATTACAAAAACATCATCCTGATGGGCAGTACGCGATCGGCCAAGATAGCGGCATCTACTGGCGGATAACAGAACCACCAGAAAAAGGGGCTGAAGCTCCAGACTGGTTCTATGTCCCGAACGTACCGCCTGTGTTAAATGGGATTCCCCGGCGATCCTACGTTTTATGGCAGGAGTTTATTGCGCCGCTGATTATCTTAGAATTTGTTTCTGGGAATGGTGCAGAAGAAAGAGATAAAACTCCTTGGACGGGTAAATTTTTTATCTACGAGCAAGTTATTCGTCCTGCATTTTATGGCATCTATGAGGTTAAACATGCCAGAGTGGAATTTTATAAATTTGTGGGTAATCAATTTGAGTTGTTAACCCCCAACGATCGCGGACACTATCCGATCGCCCCCCTAGGTATCGAGATCGGTATTTGGCAAGGGCTTTATCAAAATATGGAATTACCTTGGCTCCGTTGGTGGGATGATCAAGGCAATTTATTATTAGCAGGTTCAGAACGAGCAGCTTTAGAATCTCAACGAGCTGATCTAGAAACTCAAAGGGCCGATCGCTTATTGGCGCAACTCCGGGCAGCCGGGATAGAACCACTGTAGAATCCCAAAAATCCCACAGCAAATAAAATTTAGCGATCGCTAATAGACCTCTGGAGTGAATCAAGATGACGCAGCAAGTTCAAAATTTGGTAGTGATGAATAGTAATGTTTAGGCTCGAAGTAAAGAATTATAGTGATGCACAAAATACCGAATTGCACCAAGATGATTCTCTAATTTTTTGGAGAAAGATAAAGTTTTATGGACTAATCTTCCTACTCGTTGTCTAATGTCATTGGTAGGGCGATTACTAATTGTGTTAATCCCTTCATCCTTACTCCTCATGTTTTCAAGCAAATTCTAATTAGTTTCGCCTCATTTTTAAAAGGAAATTCGATAAGTTTAGGGGAAATGCGGAACTCAACTTGCATAACTACTCTAATAATTCAAAGATTTCATCACGGGATACATTCTCATTATCTTTTCCCGCCGCAATCGCTTTCGCCAGAGCCACCTCTTCCATAACTTCATAAACTAAATCTACCAACCAACCACGCTCTTGTAGAAGTAAGTCATGTAATACTTCTTTAAGTAAGGCTTTAGCTCTTCAGCTTCTGCATTCAAGATAGTTATTACCTACCGTATTATTTAGTTAATTTTATCCAGTTTTCTACACCTTGAAAAATTAACTAGAAATTAAAGCGATCGCCTCTTGAATTACCTCCTCGCGATCGACCATCGCTCCCAACTCCACTGATTCATGGATACCTTCAAAAGCTTCAGTAGCAGCTAAATCCACAGCAAGATTATATACCTCAGCCAAAGTTTCTAGTAACTCTGGTATTGTCAGGTATGTCCCCCCAGCCCTCCGTCGCCAATTAGTTTTTTGAATTTCATTTACTACATTTTTGATGGATAAATCCCACGATCGCGTAGTCCGCTTTTCTGCCGATCGTTTAATTAAGTGCAAGAGGAGAATTTTGCCATAGCTAGAAATTTTGTTGATCTTGTCATCTTTACTCATCTCAGTCATCTCCTCCACCAATACCAAAGCCTCAGAGATATTCCCCCCCATTAGTAATGTCCGCAGTTCTAGCAACTCTTCCATCTTTTATTCCTCCAGCTTTGCAGTCTCATCCTTAATTTACTATATCTCCTGCATAAGTCCGCAATTTCTATCAGTCCGCAAAGGCGGACTTCGCTCTTGTAGGCGCGGTTTTAACCGCCAGCTATGTTAAATTGGCTAATACTAATTGAGTTTTTTTGTACTTACGCAGGAGGTCTATTTAATCTTTTAAGAACAATTTTTAAGGGAAGGGCGATCGCCTAAAAACCCAAATCTGCCCTCGCACTTTCTGCTAAAGAAAACAATTCTTTATCGGGCATTTCTTGCCAATCAGGATCGCCAATTTCTTTGTAAAACTGGGCATCATAAGGGCGAGTCCGCACCACCACGGGCATGGGGACAGCGTGACCAAGGACTAAGGCTTGTTGTTTGGAATCTAGTTTAGCTAAGACCGATCGCAAACTTGCGCCCCCAGAAACCCCGGTAAAAATAGCATCAATATCTTTATCATCATTGAGCAAAGCCGTAATCCGTGTGCCGATCTGAGACATTACTTCATTATCAATTCCTGAAGGTCTTTGATCTACAACTAATAGGGTGACAAAATATTTCCGCATCTCCCTAGCAATGATGCCAAAAATAGTATGTTTCACGATCGCCGGATCAAGAAATCTATGGGCTTCTTCGATGGTAATTACTAGCTGAGTGGGGCGATCTACAGGGTTTTTAGATTGCAAGAAAATCTCAGATTTTTTAACATAAGCCCGATGAATTCTTCTGGTAATCATATTAGTCACCAGCATATAAGAAAGCATATCCGATTGCGATCCAAACTCAATTACTACGTTCTTTCCAGCTTCCAAAGATTGCAAAATTTGCTGGACATAATTATGAGGGCTGGCACTACGAATATATTTCAAATTCTCCAGGCGCATCAGCTTTCTTTGCAGAGCCATAATCGAACCTTTGTGACCCCGTTTCTCATCGCAGAAAATTTGGATATCTTCATTGGTCATACTAATTAACCGAGAAATCCAATGCTTGCCAAATTCTCCAAACAAGATATTAGCGTTATCTAAACTTGCCTCGGAAAGATTCAGTTCTCCCCGGACTAAGTTGATATCTTCAATTTCAATTTGATCAAAACTTAAATACAAATCTTGAGCATCTTTAATGCCTCGTCTTTTGGTAGATTCTGGATCGAGGGTATAAACTTGAACTTGGCTCGGAAATAACTGCCGTAAACCCTTCACAGTCTGGCAATTTTTGCCCTCGGAAACAGCCTCCCAACCATACTCTGAGTGCATATCAAAAATCAAATTTACCGCCGCTTGACGACGAATAATTCCTGAAAGCAAAAGTCTAGTCAAGAAAGATTTCCCTGTCCCAGATTTCCCAAAAACCCCATTACTCCGCTCTACAAACCGATCTAAATCTATGCAAACCGGAACTTCCATATCTAGGGGCTGACCGATCGCAAAATTGCGCCGAGTAGGATCATCTTCCCAACCAAAAACACTCCGAAAATCGTGTTCCGAGGCTTCATAAACTTGGCTAAAGTGACTAGGAATAGTTTTGACTGGCAATAGTTGCATTTCACTACTACTCTGAGTTTCCATAGAAGCGATCGGAGCTTTGCCACTTAGGGATTTTTTAGTACTATTTTTACCGTTCTTACTGTTTTGATTGTCCCTAGCACTACTCGAAAATAGTTGTTCTCCAGCTTCTAAATCTGGAGGAATAAACATCAGCATTGGGGTTAAATTAATCGTCCCATAAGTCCCACTTCCTGCCAAAACTTCACGCAAGAAATCATCATCAGGATCGGGAGGATTTGCTACAATTCGCATACTAGAAGTCCCTAAAGAAACATCAGTGAGCATACAGAAAAAGCGCGATCGCCTACCCCAGACTACGAGGAATTTTCCTACTCGCATTTCTTCTACAGAAATATCTGCATGGAGACGAATTTCTAATCCCTCCGACAGGGAGCCTTGAATAACTGAGCCTAGGGGTTTTTCTGGGGTCATGAGGTTTTTAATTTCACCAAAGCATCTTTAACTACAGGAGGGAGGTGACGGAGAATTTTACCTTTACCAAGTTCGATCGCCACCAAAGTTACTTGCGCCGTAAGGTATAAAACTTCGCCTTGGGGAGATTGAATTTGATAATCACAAATAATTCGCACTCCTTTAGTATTCTGCATTCTTGTTTTAATTACCACATCCATACCCAATTTTACGGGCAGATGATAGCGCAAAGTCATCTCTACTACGGGTAATTCGTAGCCGAGTCCTACTAAATAATCATAATCTACCCCGATCGATTGCAGGTATTCCACCCGTGCTTCTTCCAGCCAAGTTGCATAAGCTCCATGCCACACTGAACCGCTATAGTCAGTATGGTGAGGATAAGCATGGGCAGGGTAGTTAAACCAGTCTGCTGTAAACAGATTAGAGGGGTATTTAGTAACAGAATCCATGGGCAGATTAGGGACGGGATCAGGAGTAGGAGAGGGGCGATCGAACATGGGTAAATAGATTAACAATCTAGAAGAATAATAAATTTAACTAATAAGTATATTTCAAAATTTTCTAGGCTTGAAAAATTAGGTAGTGCTAAAACAGTGAGGATTTCCCCCGCAGCATAAGGGAAATCCTTACTAAAAAATCATTACTTTTTTAAGACTACCGAAAATTATATTGTCAATAATTTGTGAGATCTGTGCCAGCTATAAAAATTGTACATCAGCAACCATCCCAAAATGATCGGAAGGATAAAGATAAGGGTTGGAAGGTGAGGGTTGATTCAGGATTAAACGGCAATCTTGAACAGATAAATTTTGATTTAGAAATATATAATCTAAAGTGCCCCGCCAAGGAGTTAGGGTGCGGTTAAAGATTAAGTTCCGCCACAGATGGCGCAGGGATTTCCAAGGATATAGATTGACTAGCGGCGTAGGACAAGTATAGTCTGGTTCTTGACCATGATGGGCAGCGTAGGCAGAGGTGAATTTTTCTCGCAGGAGGGCGATCGCCGGGGTGTCAGGAGTTCCATTAAAGTCTCCTACCGCCACTATCGGCATCTCGATCGGCATCTCTCCTAACCAATCAATCAGGAGGCGCATCTGTTTATCCCGTTCAGGATGGGAACCCGGATACCAATAATAGTGACCATTACAGACCACTAAGGGCTGTCCTTGGGGAGCAATCTGTACGTACTGGGCAAATCTTCCTTGACTCTGTAAATCGAGGGTGGCTTGCTGAAGAAAGGGATGGCGACTGAGCAGGGCGATCGCGTAGGTTATTCGCTTGCGTTTTGAGATTTGGAAGGGCTGAAAAGGGACAAGATAGACAAAGGGCATCTCCAGTTCCGCAGCTAACCAAGTCGCCGTATCTTCCGGGAGCTTAACCTCTTGGAGGGCGATAATATCAGGCTGTTCTGCTGCCAGACCTTCCACCAATAGTTGCTTTCGCTGCTCCCAGTGATCTAGTTCAAATAAAATATTAATTGTAGCAATTTTAACCATATACAAGGGCAGTATTGAGACATCTAAAACTTATCTAGGATATTTTGTAATATGCTACCAGTATGGCAATTATAAAACACTCAAACAAAAATACTTTTTATGTCTGCCCCCCAGTCTCCTTCTGCATCTCCTACGGAAACCCTGCATAATCTTAGAAAGTTTAGTAATTTATTAGATAATGCGATCGGAGTTCCCGGTACTCCCTATAGTTTTGGTCTGGATCCAATTATTGGTTTACTTCCCGGTGGTGGAGATCTGATAACAGGATTATTTTCTTTTTACATTGTATTTAGTGCTGCTCAGTTGGGGTTGCCGCGAGAAACGTTAGTAAGGTTAGTTAGCAATATTTTAATTGATACTCTTGTGGGTTCTTTTCCCCTATTTGGAGATTTGTTTGATGTGGCATGGAAGGCAAATAGCCGCAATATGGACTTACTGGAAAACCACTTCTCCGTCCCCCGGACTGCCAAGAAAGCCGATCGCCTATTTGTATTTCTCTTGCTAGGAGGATTATTATTAGTTATCCTCACAGTTTCTTCTTTGTTAATCTGGGCGATCGCCTCCCTATTTAACGTATTCCGCTAAACCAGTAAGGATGTCTTTCGCTGTGAGGAACATCTTTGCCAAAAAAATTATTACTTTTTTAGGACTACTAAATTCCGCGATAGATAGATGATCAATAGTTTTTCTGTACCTATAAATATTCACAGATTTTCTAGCCTTGCTTCCACTAATCAGACTCTCTGGGAACTCTTAGAACAGGGTGCGCCTGCCGGAACTGTAGTGGTTAGCAAAAAACAAACTGCTGGCCGGGGGCAGTGGGGCAGAAAATGGGAATCAAGCCTAGGCGGTTTGTATCTATCTTTTGCGATCAAACCCGCCTGGGAAGCAACTAGCAGTAGCGATTTAACTAGGGCAACAGCTTGGGGGATCGCTACCACTTTCCGTACCTACGATATTCCCTTGCAACTAAAACATCCTAACGATTTATTTTTGGCAGGACGTAAACTTGGCGGCATTCTTACGGAAACCCGGATTCAGGGAGGGGTAATCATAGCGGGGGCGATCGGGGTGGGGATCAATTGGGATAATCCGGTTCCTGAAGTGGGGATTAATCTCCAATCTTACTGGCAACAAAAAAGTATTAAACCGCAGATTTCTGACCTTGCAATGTTAGAAACTATAATCTTAGAAGGAATTTCTCTGGGCTATGGGCAATTGCTCACCTATGGGTTAGATAGTTTCTTACCCAGCTATCAAGATTTATTGATTAAAATTTGATTATCTAGATTAATTATTATCTAGATTAATTACAACAAAAAAAGTAAATGCGATCGCTCATTCTGCTTTCCCTACCTAAATATCCAGTTCAAGGTGATTAAAGTTCTATTATAGCTGCCGCCACTTTAGTTAAGATGGATGTGGCTTCGGCTACGCTCAACCAATGTCTTCAGATTCTTCCTAATCAAACTTCAAGAAGATTTATTGATTTGTTGTTGAAGTTGTTCTACTTCTTCGATCGATAAACCTGTGCCATGGGCAATAATCTCGATCGACAAACTATCTCGTAAAAAATTGAGGGCGATTTCCCTTTGTTTCTTTGCCTCAGCTTCTTTCTGGATAGAACGATAAACTGTAGATTCTTGCATGATGTCTCTCCTTAGTAAATGATAAATGACCTCATCTTCCAATTTTAACCCAGCTAAGATCGCTGAGGCTGCAATCAAGTTAGCTTGGGTTTTGGAGTCGGAAATTTGGTTGATAGCTTGGGCAACTTGGCTTAAGATTACTTCGGAATCAGCGTTTTGACCTAGAGTTGCGAAGGGAAGTAGTCCGGGGTATTGGAAGAAGATTTCACTCTTCTGCGATCGCACACAGTTTTGCAGGTAGAGATTAATCAGGCTCTGATAGGGAATGCCCATTTCTTCAGACAAACCTTTAAGGTAATATACCACTTCCTACTTAATGAACATGAAGCCATTACTAGGATAAAGTCTCAAGCTAATAAGCAAGATTTGTTCGGCTCTTCTGGGTACATCACCAAATAATTAAGTCAGATTTTAATTTGAAGTGATTATAATTGCTCACTCCTAATCATAACTCTGTATATACCTACTTTTCATACCAGTTATATATTACTTTAAATTATCTGTGCCAAAAGTTGTTGGAGTTGGGGAATATCTACGTAAATATCTCGATAGCAAGGATGAATTAAATCTTGAGGTTGAGGGCGATCGCTCCCCCTTGCTTGACTAACTAAATAATAATAATCTAATCCCACCTGGCTGGCGATCGCCCAGAAACATCCATAGACATAATCAGGCGTAAATAACTCAATTACTTTAGTCCCCTTGGCACAAAACATAGCATTAGTTAAACCCGCTCCATGGGGAGAAACAATTATCTCTACTTGAGAAAATAGATCAACTTGTTCTGCCATAGATAAAGACTCAGGAATAATAGTTACAAAGCCTAAACTTTCCAAAAAATCTCTTATTTCTTGCTCATTAATTACCTGCCGATAACTAACTTGAGAACGACTGAGATAAACTCTTTTCGGTAAGTAGGATAAATCCCTTGATCTATCAGGCAAAAATATATTCTTGAGAAAATCAACAGCTAATTTAGGAAACCAACCATCCACATTTCCGTAGTAAGGAATAATCAACTCCTCTGCTTGAATGTAGGCATAGGAGGTAGTCATAAGAATTTTATCTTGGTTAATTCCCAAAACTGCTAACATTTCTTGTTGATAGGCAGGAAAGGGACTATTAACTAAAAAGTAGTCAATTGTAGTTAAATCTATTCCCGCTAAAGTTACTAAATAACAAGCAGAAAACACCTCTCCTAACCAATGAAAATACTTTAGTCCACCCCAACGAGCAAGAGCCAATACTCGACCCGGAACTATTTTTAATTCTGGCTTGTCCTTAAGCAGGAATAACCAGTTAGAACGTCCTGTAGAAATCTCTGGAAGAAATTTATCCTCCGAGGTCATAACCACACTTGCCCAGTCCGTAGCGATCGCCTTCCCATGCCATAAACTAGTCACTGTAGCTGCTGGAAACTTCACCTCTTTTCTTAGGAAAGTAGGATGGAAATTATCTAAATTTATAGGAGGAGTTAAAGATAAAGTATCTGCCGAGAAAACCTGCTGATGCTTGCCATTAATTAAGTCATGATCTTTAGTAAAATTTAGGTGCTGATCTAGAGACAAGGGATAGAAATCTAATAATAATTGATTAGAGATAATACTAGCACTTGCTTCCTCTGCTTCTGAGATTCTTCCTATTTTTAATAAGACTGTAACCAGACTAGTGAAAAAACGATTATCCATCTGGATAAATAATGCTTCTAAGTAACAGATAATTCCTTCTTGGTAGCGATCGCACTCACAGTAACCCAGACCCAATTCATGCCATACTTCTGCTTGATGAGGGTCTAATTGTAAGGATTTCTCGTAGCTAACGATCGCACTATAGATTTGCTGAGATTCCTGATAGGTTCTGCCCGCATGGAAATAATTAGCGGCTAATTCTAGGGACATGGGGGAGATAGACATGAGGCGGAATAGACAAAACCTTGATGGTACAATATGGGGAAATTGTATCACGCCCCCTATAAATCAAGCCTGTTGTAGATAAAGTCAGTCTCAAAACCTCAGTCTCAAAACCTCAGTCTCAAAACCTCAGTCTCAAAACAAAGGAGCAGACCCGATGCGATCGCCCGATCAAGAACCCCAAACTAGCAATCAATCTAGACCCCGCTGGCGCAGATGGTGGAAACCCGTAGCAATTACCTCCGTTGTGGCGACTGGGGGAATAGTATTGGGGAGCTGGATTTTTGTCGATCGCTACCTGTCGCCTCTAGTGCAAGATGCCATAACCCAAAGTATCGATCGTCCTGTGGAGTTGGGTAAAATTGAGGGACTTTCTCCTCATAGTCTCCGGTTCGGAAAAACTTCAATGCTGGCTACAAAGAAAGATAAAGGACAAGTAAAGGCAACTGCGATCGAGGTTAATTTTAACCTCCTAGAACTCTTCTGGCATCGCAGATTAGGGCTTGATTTACGAGTAATTAAACCAGAAATTTATCTAGAGCAAGATGCAGAACTAAACTGGATCAATCTTAATATCAAAGAAAGCAAAGAAGAACCTACTATCAAAATCGAAGTTGCTACCTTAACAATTGAAGAAGCAAATGTAACTTTGGTAGCACGAGACATCAATAAAAAACTATCTCCAGCCGTCCCTCTGAATCTCTCCACAGTAAAAGCAGAATTTCTAGATAATAATCAAAGAATCAAGTTTGATATCTACGGAAAATTAACTGATAATAAACAGTTTGTAGTTGTGGGAGAAAGTCTTCCTAAGCAAGGAAATACTAACTTAGTTGTTAGAGGCAATCAAATTGGAGCAAGGCAATTAGGCTATCTTCTACCTTTACCTTTTGAATTTTTAAAGGGAAGTGTTAATGGCAATTTAGAAATCAAACTTACGGCGAATAAATCAGCAGAAATTAATGGTAATGCCAGCTTAGAAAATGTTAGTCTCAAGGTTAACGAATTACCCCAAATCATAGAAAATGTTAATGGAGAACTTGATTTTCTGGGGCAGACGATCGCATCGAATAATCTCTGGGCTAATTTAGGAAAAATTCCGGCTCAAGTCAAGGGGACAGTTAATTTAAATTCTGGGTTTGATTTAAAAATAAATACTTCTCCCCTAAGTATCCGTCAAGCTTTAGCTACTTTTAATATCCCCAATCCAACCGCAAATCTCCAAGGACAAATTAGCACTAATCTAACAATTACTGGAAAACTAGATCAACCAATAATTAGTGGTCAGCTAGTAAATGTAGGGACGGTGCAAATCGATCGCCTCAATCTAGATAATATAAGTAGTAACTTTCGGTTAGTTGGCAGTAATCTATCCCTAAGTAGGATTAATATCGTCCCTAATTTTGGAGGAACAATCACGGGAGATGGCATTTTTCAGTTATCAGAAAATCAAAACTTTAACCTTAATTTAATAGCAAATACTCTGCCCCTAAATGAATTGGGACGTATTTATGAATTTAATTTACCAGTTAATAATCCCTTAGTTTCTGGCAATGCTAGTATAACTGGTTCCTTGAAAGATTTACCGAATTTCCAAGGTTTTGCTACAGCCCAAGCAATCACTAATAACGGTATTAATATCACTACTAATCTTAAAGTTAATCAAGGTATCTGGCAAGCCTTAGTTCAAGCAAATAACTTAGAGCTTGCCTTAGCTGATAGTGAATTATTACAAGAAATCAAACCTAACATAAATGGAGAATTTAATCTTACAGGAACTACTAATAATCTTCAATTAGATAGGATTACAGGCAATGGATTACTCAGAATAGTAGCGGCAGGAGGTCTGATTACAGCTAGGGATATTCAGCTAAATCAAGGTAATTTACAAACTCAAATTAGGGCAGATAATCTAAACTTAGGTAACTTATCTTTTATTCCCCCAGAGTTGAGAGGTAGTATTCTTAATGCAGAGATAAATGCTACTGCTGACTTAAATAATTTACAACTAAATACTATCAATGGCAGAGGTATGGGCGATCTTACTTTAGCGGGAGGAATAGTTAGGGCAAGTAATATTTTAATTAATAATGGTAATTGGCAAACTAACTTAATAGCTCAAGGAATTCAGATCGATCGCCTCCGTACTACAACTACTATTCCTCCTCAACTTATAGGTAGTAATCTTAATGGCGAATTTACCCTTGCCGGGAGTTTAGATAACTTTAACTTAAATACTTTAACAGCCAGAGGATTTGCTAATTTGGGTGTAGCAGGAGGAACAGTTAATATTAGCAATGCGGAGTTAATTGCTGGAAATTTTCGGGCTATATTAGAGCCGGTAGGGTTAGAATTAAACCGTTTGGCAACTAACTTAGTTGGACAATTAGCAGGAAGTTTAAATATCAATGGAAATATAAATAATCTCAGTCCTAGAGGTATCCAAGCATCAGGAAATATTAATTTACCCCAAGGTATTGCGGCGATCGATCGCCCCTTAAATGCAAGTATTACTTGGAATGGAGAAAGATTAGAAATCAATCAAGCAACAGCCCAGAATTTAACTGCTCAAGGCTTTGCAGATTTAGATTTTAATGCTGCTGATATTATTACTCGTTGGGATTTTAATATTAACGCAACAGACTTAAATTTGCAAAGTCTCCCCTTGACTTTCCCTACACCTGTTACCTTGGCAGGCAGGGGCGATTTTCAAGGACGAGTAACCGGAAATTTGGTAAATCCCCAAGTAGTGGGAGATCTCCAACTTCGTGATTTAGTTACTACTGGAATTGCCTTCGCTCCGGTTCTGAGGGGGACAGTTAATGTTAATCAGTCGGGAACAAATTTACAACTAACTGGGGAACAAGCCCGGATCGAAGTTGCCCTTTCTCCACAATTTTTACCTAATTCTTTTCTGATCCGTAGAGGAGATACCTTAGCTACCGGTAGAGTCAATCAAGATAATTTATTGGCAGTAAACCTACAAAACTTTCCCTTACAAACTCTTCGCCCGTTATTTGTAAATACCCCCTTAGCTGGGAGAGCGATCGCTGGCAATGTTTCCGGTGATTTTGATGTAAACCTAAATAACTTTAATGTAGCAGGAGCAGTGCTAGTAAATCAACCCCAAATTAATACTTTAAGAGGAGACGAATTTACTGCCAACTTTACCTACGAACAAGGGAATTTTTATCTGAGTCGGAGTAACTTTCGCAGAGGAGTGGGAGAGTATGCGATCGTAGGGAGAGTCAATCAATTATTTAATACTCCCCAAATTCAAGCCGATGTAAAAGTCACCAATGGAGATATTCAAGATATTCTCACGGCTTTGCAAATATTTGAAATTAACGATCTGACTAGAGGTTTGAATCTTCCTACCTATGGTAATGCCGCAGATTTGGGGAGGATCACCGCAGGTAGAACACCCTCAACTTTAGTGGGGCAATTACAGCGTTTATCTGAGTTGCAAGAACTCCTTTCTCAACAACGAGAAGCCAGTCAAAATCAATCTTTTAACTTGCCAGAACTACGCACTGCTAGCGGTAGATTCAATGGGAATATTCAAGCTAATAGTTCTATTTCTGGTGGCATCAATGCGGCTTTTAATCTTGCTGGTGCAGGCTGGCGGTGGGGGAACTATCAGCTAGAGCAGGTAGAAATCCAAGGAGATTTTAGAAATAATATTCTGACTTTATTACCTCTCCGCCTTAGTAATGGCGATCGCGTAGTCAGTTACCGAGGGACGATCGGCGGGGCGGAACAATCGGGACAATTAATTGTTGAAAAAGTTCCTGTAGCTATTCTTTCTCAACTGCTACGACTACCATCTTTCTTTGGGGTGACTGGAGAACTTAGTAGCACAACTACCCTTTCTGGAAGTATTAACAATCCAGCGATTCGGGGTGATATTATAGTTAGTCAAGCTACCTTAAATCAAGTAGCAGTGAAGCAAGTAGAAACTAGTTTTAGCTATCTTAATAGTCGCCTCAGATTTGGAACAAATGTTTCTATTGCTGGGCAGCAAGAATCACCTTTAACTATTAGGGGAAGTATTCCCTATCAATTACCTTTTGCTACCACATCTCCTGATAATAATAGTTTACGTCTAGACCTAGAAGTTAAGAATCAAGAGTTAGCTATTTTAGACTTGTTAACCCAAGGGCAGGTAATTTGGGGCGGAGGTAATGGAACAGTTCAAGCATTTATAACTGGAACTTTTGATCAAGCCTTAGGTAGACCCACAAATCTTATTGCTGATGGTTCCGCAGTATTTGAAAATGCCACCCTCAAAGTTCAGGTTTTACCTCTACCTTTAACCGGAATTACTGGCAAGATTGCCTTTGACTTCGGTCGCATCCGGGTGGAAAGTTTGCGGGGTGATTTAGGCGGAGGAGAAGTTACGATCGCCGGAAATCTCCCTATTTCTGAACCAATTACTCAAGCACAACCCCTCATGGTCAAGCTAGATAATATCCTTCTAAATTTACCAGACCTCTACAGTGGAGGCGTACAGGGGAATGTTCTGGTAACAGGCACAGCCCTAGCTCCCAGATTGGGGGGGAATGTGGAAGTTTTTGATGGGCAAGTATTGTTAACAACTCCTCAACAAACTGCTGTAGCTACTCCTCCACCCGAGAGTGGGAGTGGCTCTGCTTTGAGAACCGAGTTGAGGGATTTACGCCTAACCTTGGGGCGGAATATGCAGCTAAATTTACCGCCAATCTTGAACTTTTCTGCTGGTGGCAGTTTGTTGGTAAGTGGCCCTTTTGATAACCTGAGACCAGAAGGAGTAATTGAATTGAGGCGGGGTCGGATCAACTTATTCACCAGTGAATTTCGCCTTGTTGGCGGCTACGATCATACAGCCCAGTTTTTCCGCGATCGCGGCTTAGATCCCCTGCTAAATCTCCGCTTGGCTACTTCCGTAGAAGAATCTACCGGTCGGCGTTTACCTACAAATGAAACCCTGCCAGAAATTCGGGAGCAACCCTTGAGTGCCTTTGGGACGGTGCAGACGGTGCGAGTAGAAGCACGGGTTAATGGCTTTGCTAGCGACTTGAGCGATCGCCTAGAACTCACCAGCAGCCCCCGGCGCACCCAACCAGAAATCATTGCCCTCCTGGGGGGAAATTTGATCGATAGTTTTGCCCAAGGCAATGCCACCGTGGGGTTAGCTAATCTTGCTAGTTCAGCCCTATTAAGTAATTTCCAAAATCAAGTTAGTGATGCCCTAGGTTTGGCAACTTTTAGGCTATTCCCAACTAGCATTAATGAGCGGGGGCAGACCAACACAACCCTAGGTTTAGGGGCAGAAGTGGGGGTAGATATTACGCCGAGTTTATCAGTTTCTGTTCTGCGCGTCCTCACCGCCAATCAGCCTTTTCAGTACAGTCTCCGCTATCGATTTAATGAGAGTGTTCTCCTCCGGGGCAGCAGCAATCTCTCTGGGGATAACCGCTTTTTAATCGAATACGAAACTCGCTTTTAGCAAAAATCCATCAGAAAATTACCTTTAACGCTTGGGCAATAATCTGCTGCTGAACCAAGTAGCTAAGTTAATTAGTTGTAATAATTGCTGTAACTGATGTCTATACTTTTGGAAACGGTGGTATTGATAACGAGCTTGAACTAAGGTTAAGCGCTGTTTTTGACAACTAAGGGTAGTTTGCCGGAGGGTTAGGCGGGTTTCTGGAATTGCTAGATCTAACTCGGCAGCGATCGATCGCAAGGATCTCCGCCCTTGCCAAAACCACCACGCCAACCCCAGCAGTAGCATGGATAGCAAAAGATTAAAACCAATTACTAAAGATAACTGCACCCTACAACACTCCTTTAGAACTAGGAATAAGATGAGCGCGGCGGGGATCTACTGCGGTCGCCATCCGTAAGGCTCTAGCAAAGGCTTTGAAGGTTGCTTCAATAATATGGTGGGAGTTAAGCCCATCTAATTGCCGGACATGGAGAGTCATGTGGCTATGATTGACCACAGCGATGAAAAATTCCCGCACTAGTTGGGTGTCGTAGGTTCCAACCATAGGTGTGGGTAGGGTTAAACCATAACTGAGGTGGGGTCTGCCAGAAAAATCTAGAGTGACTTGAACCAGCGCTTCATCAAGGGGGGCAAAGAAGTGACCAAAGCGAGTAATGCCCTTGCGATCGCCCAGAGCTTTCCCCAAAGCCTGCCCTAGAGTAATCCCCACATCTTCATTGGTGTGATGTCCATCAATATGCAAATCTCCCTGAGCCTTGATTTCTAGATCAAATAAACCATGGGAAGAAATTTGGTGCAGCATATGATCAAGAAAGGGCAACCCAGTTTCTACTTGGCAATTACCTGCACCATCTAGATTAATGGCCACCTGCACATCGGTTTCTCCAGTAGTACGGCGAACTGTAGCGGTTCTAGAAAGTTGAGGAATTAGGGGCAGGGTAAGGTTACTTTCTAAGGTGTCATGAATTGGCATAGGTCTTTAGGAATAATTGAAGAATAGTAGGAATAATACAGAATCTGATATTGGAGTAAAAATATAGAACCCCTGTAGGGGCGCAAGGCTTTGCGCCCTTCTTATGAAATTTTTGCGCTGGTGGAGATACTATCATAATCTTTCTAGATACTGAAGATGAGATATTTTGCTTTCTTGGCGGCACTTTTAAGAATCTTCTGCGTCACTAGAAACTAATTCTCCTTACCGTTGGAAATTTCTGATAAACTTGAAACCAAAATTAACTTTTACTGACAAATCTTACTCTCTATGAAAATTTTCTCTAGAAAAAAAACTACACGCCTTTTGCTGGCTACTTTGGCAGTAGCAGGTAGCTTGCTCTCCGGGGTGGCGGCTACTACCTTAGCTCAAAGCACACCCGGATTTACCATCTTTGGTGGAGTAAGCAGCGGAAATGAACTTAGATATTTTCTAGATTTCGGTGGTCGTCCTTTTAATTACGATCGCTACCGATTACGGATTCCTGCTAACAAGATGGAAACAGGCGTATCCGAGTTTATTATTTCCTACCCAGATTATTACGATGGCATTATCGATCCGGGGGCGATCGAAGTATCTGTCCGGGGCAGAGTTGTCCCTTCCGATGCTGTGGTAGACCAACAAGCTAAACGGATTCAAATTGTCCCGAGAGAAACCGTTGTGGCGGGCAGCCCTGTGGAAATAATTCTCAGTAATGTCAAAAATCCCCAGTACGGTGGTACCTACTACTTTGAAGCTTCTGCCAACTCTCCCGGTGATATCCCCCTTGCTCGTTACCTAGGTACTTGGATTATCACGATTGGTGGTAATTAAGCGTTATAACTTGCCGTAGATTAGATAGAGCGATCGCAAAACCTAGTTCAATAGTCCAGTAGGGTGTGTATAGCCTAGGGCATTCAAGAAAAGCGCAGCGTAACGCACCTCTTTTAATTTTAAATAATCTTAAAATTTTAATCTTAAATAATCTTAAAAAAAAGAGGAGCAAATTTCTGAGAATTTATCGGGAGCGATCGCGTATTTCTAGACTCAAACCTTCCCTGCGATTACGGACATCGTAGTAAATCACAGTTCTGATGGCTTGCCAAAACGGAAACACAAATAAACCAGAGCCTAAGCCAATAGCGTAGCCTGCGAAGAAGGAAACTATCAAAAATTCAGATGAACCCTCCGTAAAAAATCGACTTAAAGCTACTTGGGCTAGAAGTGCTAAAACTTGGGCAATAATCTGGAGAGGTAAGGTCATAAGAAAGGCGATTAGTAAAACACCTTGAATTCTTAGGACATAGCCCTTAGTTAGCTCCCACGATCTACCTAAACTGGCAGAAGCATTGGAAAGTGGCTCGATCGCAAAAGCCACTTGACTAACCATAAACCGAGAGAAAAACCAAGTCAGACCAAACAGGGATAAGAAAACTAGAACAATAGCAATTAGAACCAAAGCCACAATAACTACTACATTCTCCCCTACCGCTGATACGATCGCTACCCCAATCAATACCAAAATAATTAGAGCAATATACCAAGCAATAAAAACCCCTATAGATATAACTACCAGTAGACTTTCTAGCCCCAAAAAGCCCCATTTTTTGTCTTCTAGCTGCTTTCTTGCCTGGGTTTCAGTTTCTGGCTGTCCGGTTAAATCTCCAAAAGCCAAGCGGGAAATAACCCCCGAAATCATAAAAAACTTTGCCCAACCGTAGATAGGAACTAGCGCCCATAGATAAGCTCGGAGAGTCAAACCTAGATATTGCTTTAGGTGGGAGCGAAATAATTGAATAGCAGCAGTAACTACATTACCGACACTCAGAGGCTTGAGAGAGTTTCTGGGTTGATTTTTTGGCATGGCTGATAAGTGATAAATAATACTTGATCCATATTTAATCCACGAGTGCTGCCTCCCACAAAGCATAGGGCAATAATCCCTAAACTTAAAGACTTGGAGTATGGGCAAGGAAGTTTTTGAATCGCAACAGGCTGAAGGTTTGAGCTAAGTTGAGGGGTAGGAGAGAAATTCCTTCCAACCGAGATTGCAGCCAACCATCTCCCCAATACCATTCGTGATAGCCATCAATGCCTTGACTGAGAATTAGTCGTAAGTAGTTTAACTCTAGAGTTTCTACGTGATGCTGAATTGTCAAGGGGCCGATCGTACTTTTGAAAACCAACCCAGTCACCAATTCTTCTGGCATATCTAGCCCTAGACTTTGGGGAGTTAACCATTGCTGGAGTTGACTTGAGCGAACCAATCCATCCCGAATCCGTTGGGTCGGAGCCGCAATTTCAATTCGCAGTTGACTTTGTTGAAAGTTACCAAGCATAAATTATTAGTTATTAATGGTTTGTAAGGAAATTATTTTCCAGACCCCTCAAGGGGAGGACTTTTTAGAAAGGAGAATTGCTCCAGAAACTATTTCTAATTATCAGGCATTAATCCTCAGCCAGAACAGGGCTAGACTAAGAAGTTGGCTTCACCTCAGTTGATACGATCAGTAAATTGCGGTAAGTTAGAACTATTAAACGATCGGTAACCTATGACCACTAATTTTCTCAGCCACCTCAACCCTAGTCAGCGTCAAGCTGTAGAACACTTTACCGGGCCTTTATTGGTGGTGGCGGGAGCTGGTTCTGGGAAAACTAGAGCATTGACTTATCGCCTAGCCCATTTGATCTTGCAACACCAAGTAGATCCAGAAAATATTCTTGCTGTTACCTTTACCAATAAAGCAGCACGGGAAATGAAAGATCGGATCGAGAAGTTATTTGCCGATCAAATTGCTGTAAAAAATCATGGCAAGCCCCTTTCTGCCCTGCCCGAAGCCGAACAAACGAGGTTGCGATCGCGGGTCTATCATACCTACATTAAGCCCATGTGGGTCGGAACTTTTCATAGTCTCTGTGCCAGAATTTTACGCTTTGATATCGAGAAATACCAAGATGAAAAAGGTAGAACTTGGAAAAAGAATTTCTCAATTTTTGATGAAAATGATGTCCAAGGTTTGATCAAACAAATTGTGATTAAGCAGCTTAATTTAGATGAAAAAAAGTTCGATCCCAAATCCGTGCGATCGGCAATTAGCAATGCCAAAAACCAAGGTTTATCTCCTCAAGATTTTATGCTAGATCAGCCCAACTATCGGGGGCGAGTCATTGCTGAAGTATATGGAGTTTATCAAGATAAATTAGCAGAAAATAATGCTTTAGATTTTGATGATTTGATTCTCACTCCCGTAAAACTATTCGAGCAAAATGAGCAGGTTTTAGATTATTGGCACCGTAAGTTTTGTCATATGCTAGTAGATGAATACCAAGATACCAACCGGACTCAGTATCAACTAATTCGCATGTTAGTGACCAATGGTAATGTTTCTAAGCAGAAATGGAACTGGCAAAATCGATCTGTTTTTGTAGTCGGAGATGCGGATCAATCTATCTATAGTTTCCGCTTGGCAGATTTTACGATCTTGCTAGAATTTCAGGATGAATTTGGAGATGGCTTGCCCGATGATGATACGCGATCGATGGTGAAGCTAGAAGAAAATTATCGCTCTACAGAAAATATTCTGGCAGTCGCCAACCATTTGATTTCTAGAAATACTGAGCGCATTGATAAAGTCCTCAAACCTACCAGAACTGCTGGGGAAGAAATCTATTCTTTCAAGGCTGATAATGAAATTGAAGAAGCAAGATTTGTCATTGATAAAATCTTGACCATGGAAAACCAAAATCCCGATTTAGATTGGGGTAGTTTTGCCATTTTATACCGGACAAATGCTCAATCACGAGCTTTTGAAGAAGCCCTCTTAGGACGGATTCCCTACATTATTGTGGGGGGTTTGAAATTCTACGATCGCAAAGAAATCAAAGACTCCCTTGCCTACCTGCGAGTCCTCGCCAACCCTGCCGATACTGTGAGCTTACTCCGCATTATCAATACTCCCCGCCGGGGCATTGGGAAAGCTACCATTGATGGTCTTCTCACGGCTGCTCAAGAAATGGGGATTCCCCTCTGGGAGATTTTGAGCGATCCTACTTCTGTCAACACCCTTGCTGGGAGATCGGCCAAACCAGTCAATAAATTTGTAGAAATTTTGCAAAAATGGCGAGCAGAAATCACCACCATGTCTGCCTTTGATGTTCTTGAAGGAATTATTAATGATTCTGGTTACGTTGAGGATCTGCAATCTCAAGGTAATGAAGAAGCTGAAAACCGGATCGAAAATATTGAGGAGCTTTACAACGCTGTGCGGCAGTTTCAAGAAGCCAATGAAGATGCCTCCCTGGAAGGCTTTCTGGGTAACGCGTCCCTAGCTTCAGATTTAGATAATCTCCAAGAAGGGCAAAAAGCCGTATCTTTGATGACGCTCCACTCTGCTAAGGGTTTGGAATTTCCGGTAGTTTTCCTAGTCGGCTTAGAGCAGGGATTATTTCCCCATTCTCGCAGCCTAAGCGATCCTAAAGCCCTAGAGGAAGAACGCCGCCTGTGCTACGTGGGCATCACCCGCGCCCAAGAGCAATTATTTCTGACCCACGCCCGCCAGAGAAGATTATGGGGCGATCGTGAACCTGCTATTCCTTCCCAATTTCTGGGGGAATTACCAGAAGAACTGATTGCTACCAATGTCAAAAAAAGTACAAAAACCTCAAAACTCCAAGCAATGACAGGCGATGGTGGGGAGTGGAAGGTGGGGGATAAAATAGTCCATCGATCCTTTGGGATGGGAGAAATTACGCATATTTTCGGGAAGGGCAGTAAAGTTTCTCTGGCGGTGAAATTCTCCAGCCTAGGACAAAAAATCCTTGACCCTCAAATTACAGTTTTACAAAAAGTGCAGTAATCACAACTACCCATCCAGTTTTATTCAAAGTCAACATTTTCGTAGAGATCAGCCAAATTTATCTCTAGGTTTATAGCTGCGGAAAGAAACTTAAAAGCTATTTTTGCAGCTTTGCCGTTGTATTCCTTAAAGAGCCATTGATCTGTTTCCTGCTTAATATACTGCTCCACATGGGATTGAGTTTGATCAATGAGAAGGTATTCCTGAAAAGTGGGAATGGTGCGATAGGCAGCAAATTTTCATCTCGATCGTAAGCCTTTGTAGAGTTTGAGAGTACTTCAGCAATAAAAAGAGGGGAAATAATAGTATCTTTACGTCCCGGCTGGAGGGCGATCGGTCTAGGAACTACAACAATATCAGGATAGGTATAGAAGTTATATTCAGGAATCCAGACCCTCTGATCGGCAATAAAAATACTGTAGGGTTGACCCTTAAGAGCGGACTTAATAGTAAGCATTAAGTTTCCAGCAATCTCGTTAGGGGCTGGGGTTCCACCACTCATGGGGATGATTTCTCCGTTGCGATATTCATGGCGAAGTTCTGACTCCACTTCTAAAGTAAAGTACTCTTCTGGGGTGTAGGTTTTAGGTTTTTGGGGTGCGATCGCCATAGATTAAGTTCTCTTTCCCTTAAGGAAGCAAAAATTAATAGAGCCGTTCCTATCTATCTACTAGCGGCTCTACTAATCCAACTACAACTTGATTTTATGATCTTAGCAAAACCTAGAGAATGCGGAAGATAAAGGGATAGCGGTAGGTTTCGTCGGGGTTAGAGAGGGATTTGAGGATCGCTAGAATTGGCAGAATCAAGTTGCCGATCGCAATTAGCACCAAAAAAGGAATGCCGATTAAAATCCACGCTAAGGCTCCAAAAACAGCCCAATAAACCCACATATTCAGATGGAAATTTAAAGATTCCTTCGCACTCGCTTTGACTACGGGATCATCTGAAACAAGTAATATTGCTAAGGGAATCCCGATCGCAATAACAGAGATATTCAGAAATATCGAACCATGACACAAAACAGACAGCAATTTTCTTTTATCAGAATCGTAAGCAACCATAGGATACCACCAGCAACTTAATTAAATTTTATTTATAGCAATCCTATTTAATTTGGGAAATGCTCCGTTCGACCAACGGGTGATTTCCTAAACAATTGCTATATAACTATTAAAACTTATCCTCTAAATTACCATGACGGGTTTCCCCTACTATTAATTTGCTGATTTCAGCACTAACTATTTTATTCCCTGCTGGAGTGAGATGAATCTGGTCACGGTAGAGGGATTTGGGTTCTAGATAGTTTTGAAATAACGGCAAAAAATCTAGATAGGTAATTTCTAGGGCTTGAGTGAATTTGATCAATCTTTCTCTGGCGGTGATTTCGTACTCTTTAGTTTGGTTCAGCACTTCATGCCAGAGGGGAGTGAGGGTAAGGAACAGGGGAATAGCTTCCGTTGTGGTTAGATGATGGATCGCACCTAGGGCGGCGAGGTTAAGACCCACGCGATCGCCCCCCTCGGCGTTGACTGGTTCCATCTCAGTTGGCGGAGCATAGGGAATGAGTCTAGTAAGAGCTTCAAAGATAGCAAGGACTGGTTTATGACTGGGATAGTAGCGATCGCGCCCCACAGGAATAGAAGTGGGAGCAGTGCCAAACAAATCATCGGTATTCAGCACCAAAACTAAAATATCTGCCTGAAAAATCCCAAATTTTTGTAAGTAGGCTAATTCATTCCGGGGACTCCAACCATTAGCAGAAGCATTGAGAATTTCGGGGGATGGCGAATTAAATAAGGCAGGATTAGAGGGTGAGGAATCTAATAATAAAGATGGCTGTAAATTGCTCCTGACCATTTCCGAAATAGTATCTTTTTGGTCTGTCCACCAACTGCCATTAAGTACCGAATCTCCTAATAACAAAACCCGTAAACCTTGCTTAGGCTCTAATAACTTCGGACTCCGCAGAGAGTATTCATTAATTTCTACCCGATTTCCAAACCGCCGGACTTTTTGATTGGGAGCAAGAAGATAGCCAATTTCTCGATCGCTAATATAAAGCAAGGGATTACCAAACCCAATCGTTAATCTTAAGGCTATTTCTGAAATAATAATAATTAGGAGAATAATTACTCCTAGCAATTCATAGTTCATATATTTTGCTACGGTGAGCGATCGCCTCAACAAATACCTGCATCAGTTCATCATCAACTGTATAGATAACTCTGTAATCTCCAATTTGGTAGCGATAGTAACCTGAGTAATCACCTTTAAGAAATTTAATATTAGGGTGCGATCGGGGATATTTCTCTAGCTGTTCCAAACATCGGGCAATCTTCTTGGCTAGAGCCTTATCAGCTTTGAGATAAATATTTTGGGCATCAGGATGAAGAAAAAGTTTATACATCGGAGCGAAGATTTCTCCAAGGTTTGTAATCGGTTTTTGAGATTCTTTGATTGTGCTGAATTCGGTCTAGCAGACCGGGAATTGCCAAAAGTTCTTGGGTTGCAGTCTCACTTTCTATATCAGCCAAATAAGCTGCGAAATCAGTCAGCACCTGTAATCGCTCTGGTGATAATTGCTGGAGCGATTTATTTAGCTGTTGGTGTAGCTCTGTTACGTTTAACATATAAAGCCTCCTTGGTTCTCAAAAGAAATTTTCTATCGGTAATGAAATCATTATAAGGTCTCTATTGTTATAGAATCTATGCGATCGCCAGTTCTACAGCAGCTTCGGCATGAATTTAGGATAGTAATCAAAAATCAAAGTAAATATAAGGCAGTCCACCCTCCGGGGCAAAGAGCCACACACCAAATAAAATCAAAGGAATTAAAAATAGTTTTAGATGCCAATTGAGACTTAATTTAAGATGGCGTTGGATGACAAAATTAAAGGTTAAACAACTCCAAATAATTGCCAACAAAATAAACAACTGAGGAGGATTGAGACCGATCGTACCTTGATAGACTTGCTGGGCAAATTGGACATCTCCTTTGTGTCCCCAGAGCCGAGTTAATACTAAGGTAGATTGATTTAGATTTGGTAAACGGAAGAATACCCAAGTTAGGAACACCATCGTTTGAGTTAAAGCCCAAGCTAAAACTACGCCCCAAGGCTCATGCCAGAAATTTTGCAAACTAGGGTGTTTTTGGCTGAGAATTTGGGTTAATCGATGTAGAGCCAAAGCCAGACCGTGCAATCCTCCCCAAACCAAGAAACCCCAAGCCGCCCCGTGCCAAACCCCAGCAATCACCATGACTAAAATGAGGTTTAAACAAGTTCTCAGCAAGCCAACTCTAGAACCCCCAAGGGGAAAGTAGAGATATTGCCGGAGCCAACTGCCCAAAGTTTTGTGCCATCTCCGCCAGAAATCCCCAATGCTGGTACTGAAATAGGGAAAGTCAAAGTTCTCTGGCAGTTGTAGCCCCAAGAGCAAAGCACTGCCCCGCGCCATGTCTACGTAGCCGCTGAAATCTAGGTAAAGCTGTAAACCGTAGGCAATAATTCCAATCCAGAGGTCTGTACTCCCCGCCCGCTCCGCATTAGAAAAACATAACCCTACAAGGATACCTAGGCGATCGGCTACCAGAGCTTTTTTGAGGATCCCGATCGCAATCAACCATACACCTTCCGCAATTTGATGGAGTTGGGGCGGCGATTTTTGATGGATTTGCCGATAAAACTCATCGTAGGCAGTGATGGGGCCAGAGATTAACTTTGGGAAAAATAATTTATAAGTCGTAAATTGCAACAAACTCCCAGCAATAATTTGTCCCTGAAAACTATCTACTAAGTAAGCGATCGACTCGAAAGTAAAGAAACTAATCCCCAAGGGAACTACCAAACTTTCTGTTACCCATTGAGTTGTATTCTGGGCGAGAACTAGGGGGGTATTGGTAAATTGCTGGTAGATACTTCCTACAGTTCCTAACAAAAAAGGAATGTACTTAAACCCAGCTAGGAGTAAAACATTTAAGAGTATTCCTAACCAGAGAAAGATGCTTTTGTAGGGTCTCATTCCCTGATTTTGATCACGCTTATGAGGTGTAATAAATTTACCGATCTGCCAATTAATTGCGGTGATCAGTAAGAATAAGGGAATGTAATACCACTGGAGCGAACTATAGAAAATTAGACTAGCAATTAATAGGAAAAGTAGCTGTAGTTCTATTTGAGGAAGTAACCAATAGAGAATCACGACCAAAAATAGAAATAAAGCGTAGAGAGGAGAGTTAAAACTCATGATGGATTTTTAAGGTCTGGACAGGGATTTTAATTTACTTTTTATTAATACAAATTGCGATCCCCCCCACCCCCCTTTCAAAAGGGGGGTAATACTCAGAAATAGTTATGCTAAGGATTTATTGATAAGATCAGATTCTAAATCATGGCCAATAAATACTAACTGAGTTTGTCTGGTTTCTTCGGATTTCCAAGGACGATCGAAGAAATAATCTAGGCGATCGCCCACTCCTTGCAACACCATCCGCATGGGTTTATTAGCAATGTTCACAAACCCTTTAATTCGATAGATTTCCTGTTCTTTGACTAAGGTACCTAGCTTCTCTAATAATCCCTTCAGTTCTTGCTGCTCTGGCAAAGTTATGTAGAGAGAATTGATATCGTCATCATGATCATGCTCTTCGTCTAAGTCGTGATGTCCAGCCCGTTTATCTAAGTTATTTTCTACTGCTGAGTTAAATCCTAGAAGAATTTCTGGAGCAATTTCTCCTCCTTGACAAGGAATAATTTTCACCCCCGGACGTAGTTCTTGTTTGAGCCAAGTTTCTACTTTTTCTCTGGTTTCTGGAGTTACCAGATCAGCCTTAGTTAGTAGTACCAAATCTGCACAAGCTAACTGGTCTTCAAACAGCTCTTCTAGAGGTGTTTCGTGTTCTAAATTGGGGTCTGCGATCCGCTGGGCTTGGACGGCATCTAGATCGCTAGCAAAAGTTCCAGCAGCAACTGCAACACAATCAACTACAGTAATTACGCCATCAACTGTAGCGGCGGTGCGAATTTCCTGCCAACGAAAAGCCTGAACTAAGGGTTGGGGAAGAGCCAAGCCAGAAGTTTCTATAACAATACAATCGATCGTATCCCTTCGTTTTAATAACTCCAGCATGACAGGGAAAAATTCTTCCTGCACCGTACAGCAGAGACAGCCATTATTTAGCTCGATAATGTTACTAACTACTTCCTCTTCATCATCACAAACTTGGCACGATCGCAACAATTCGCCATCAATACCAATCTCCCCAAATTCATTTACTACTACAGCAATTTTTCTGCCTTGATTATTTTGTAAGAGGTGACGAATTAAAGTAGTTTTTCCGCTGCCCAGAAAACCAGTAATCACTGTAACAGGAATTTTTGCACTCATAGTTGTTTTAATGGGTTTTAATGGGTTTTAATAGTTTTAACTGTCTTGAATTACTTTAGAATTATCTAGCTGCCATAGTTGCAGTTTGTAGGATAAATGTTTCTCGAAGATTACTTTAGAAGATAAGCCTTCGTTTAATAAGCCACCGATCCATTTACCAAAGAGGAATTGGAAAAGTTTATAAATTGGTGGTACTGTGATTTCAACTAAGGTTCCAATATAATTAATTGTACTCATACCATAGGTACGAAATTCCTGCATATAAAGATCGATCGTAGGGAGAATTTGCTCAGAAATATCTTTGGTTTCTATTAATTTAAACCCTGCTTGTTCCATAGTTGCCTGAAATTCCTTGACTTCGTGGCAGTTAGAAAACATTCCTTCTTTGTAACTGGCATCAGTCCGCATCATATCTACCAACAATACATAACCACCAGAATTAAGTACCTTGGCTGCTCCCGTGGCAATATCTTGAGCTGCCATGTACTGAGTGCTTTCACTAAACAACACTAGATCGTAGGTATATTCTGCTTGAAACTGTTCAAAAGTTGTTAAATAAAACTTTGCTTTACCTTGAGTTTTAGCCAGAAATTTTTCTTGTTGAAAGCTATCGGGAGCCAATCCATCCACAGTATAACCCTTACTGACGAGATAAGTTGCATTACCCCCGATGCCACAACCCACATCCAAAATAGTCTTGACCTCGGCAGGAATGCGATCGCCAATCAAGTCTACGTAGGCTGCCTGAGCTTCTCGGAACCGCGCCATAGTTAGCTCTTCTGGGGGGACAGGGATATTTTTCCAGTAGCCATAGTGGAGGTAGGAAGAATTGGTCAGGGAAAGATAATAATCAAGGGCTGCATTTTGATAGCGATTAACTCTGGTTAGTTTCATAGGAATAGTTGGGTAAGAAGACACAGAATCTAGAAGTTCTGGTATTTTTGACACTCTCAGGTCTAAAGACACTGAGATTCTTGGTTCAACGAAACCACTTAATTTAGACTCCTTGCGTTCTCTAAACCAGAGGTGGGATTCTCCCCTTTCTTGAATGCCCAAAAGGCTATAGCTACTTCGGGTAGCCCCTACCCTAGTTGCATTACTGCAAGTTCTTTTTTCAGTTGAAGCATAAGCCTCAAAATACTGAGCGTCTAGTTCCTGTAAATCTTTTACCTATTACCAGGAGGAAGCTAGAACGATGTAATAGAACCCAATAGATTCAATTGTCTTTCTTGAATACCCGAAGGGCTATAGGTACAGGGTCTGCGGGTTAGGCAACAATGGGGTTTTTAGACAGGTTGATTACCCTTCCTGTATAAGTATTATTATCCATAAAATGCTAAATTATGGCAAGGAAAAAGAACAAATAAAAGGTACGCCGCACTTTTTTAAGAATTTCTGGAGTGCATTTACCCTCGTGGGCGATCGTTGGTAGATACAGCACTTTTCTACTTGATGGATGACAGGTGGCAAGCGTAAGCCCTTGCTTTGCAGGAATATAGATGTCCTCATTTAACTGAAAAGTGCTGTAACATCAGTCTCAGTTCAAAAAGTAACAAGAGGAATTGTAGGGGTAGTGCATCCAGTAAGCAATTTTTTTAATTGCCCTCAAATATCAGCCTGAATGCTCTATCCTCTTCGCTTGAGACCCCGGAAGGTAGCGCATTCAGTATTAACTTTCTGGTTATTTACCAAAATGGTGATCCGAATACACTACTCCTACAAGATATTTGGGGCGATCGCAAGAAGGTTAGCCTTGCGCCTCTACAAATATTGACCTATATATTCTGTTCGCTAATTTCTCTGGTCATGTGATCAAAAGGCAGATCAACGAAGCTAGTATTAGCCACACCCGCAGCTGCTACTTGAATCTTCACGATTTCCTTCATGATTTGGATCCCATAAACCGTAGGCGCGATCGGCACTCCCAGAGAATTATAGGTCTCCCGCAAGCCCTGCAATACCCGCTCATCCAAGACATTGGTATCAGCCGCCACTAGAGCATAGGTAGCATAGCGGAGGTAGTAGTCCATATCTCGCAGACAAGCAGAATAGCGGCGGGTCGTATAGGCATTTCCACCGGGACGGATGAGTTCTGGTAACTCTTCAAAAAGTCTTAGCCCTGCTTCCTTGACGATCGCCGCCGCATTAGCATTAATCACCGCTGCTGCTTTCACCCGGTCAGTTCCAGTAGCAAAATAGGTTTTCAGACTAGCGATCGCATTAGCATCAAGATAGCGTCCAGTTCCGTCGTAATTTTTGATTAAATTTGTGATTGCATCGCGCATAAAAAATTTATCTCCTAACAAATAACATCTTTTTATTATAGAGTTGCACAGCAGGGTCAATACTAGAAACCCCTTGGGCCAAATCCCCACAAATCTTAAAATTTCCTGAAACCAATTCCATTTCTGCCTAGCTTTTACAATTCTGTATCTTAGAATATAAAAGCTGCCCAAACCTCTTTCTCGAATCCAACAAGGTTTAAGCAAAAAGTCTCAGGGAATAGATTCCCCCCTCTAGTTTGATGTTCTTAGGATTGCTATATTGAAACCAAAGTTAAATTAATCATAGGAGTATTATGTTCCAGACCCCCCAAGAATTTTTAGGCTATGTACAAAAAGAAGGCATTCAACTTATCGATCTGAAATTTATTGATATGCCTGGCACTTGGCAGCACTTGACCGTCTATCAAGATCAAATTGATGAGAGCAGTTTTACTGATGGCGTGCCTTTTGATGGTTCTAGTATCCGGGGTTGGAAGGCTATCAATGAATCTGATATGACCATGGTGCTAGACCCCACTACGGCTTGGATCGATCCCTTCATGAAAGAACCAACTCTCAGTGTTATCTGTAGTATCAAAGAACCCCGCACTGGTCAATGGTACAACCGTTGCCCCCGCGTGATCGCCCAAAAAGCCCTAGATTACCTCATCTCCACTGGACTGGGGGACACAGCTTTCTTTGGTCCCGAAGCAGAATTTTTTATCTTTGATAGTGTGCGCTTCGATCAGACCCAAAATGCAGGGTATTACTATGTAGATTCTGAGGAAGGACGCTGGAATTCTGGCAAAGAAGGTACAGAAAGCAATCCTAACTTGGGCTATAAACCCCAGTACAAGCAAGGCTACTTCCCCGTTGGTCCTACGGATAGTTTGCAGGACATTCGATCGGAAATGCTCCTGACCATGAAAGCTTGTGGAGTTCCCATTGAAAAACACCACCACGAAGTTGCCACTGGTGGTCAGTGCGAACTAGGTTTCAAGTTTGGCACTCTAATTAAGGCTGCCGATGACCTGATGACCTACAAGTATGTGATCAAAAATGTGGGTAAAAAGCACGGTAAAACCGTTACCTTCATGCCTAAACCTATCTTCAACGACAACGGTTCTGGGATGCACACCCACCAATCTATCTGGAAAGATGGTCAACCCCTCTTCGCTGGCGATCAATACGCTGGCTTGAGTCAAATGGCGTTGCACTACATTGGCGGTATCCTGAAGCACGCTCCTGCCTTGTTAGCTCTAACTAACCCTAGTACTAATTCCTACAAGCGACTAGTTCCCGGTTTTGAGGCTCCGGTAAATCTTGCTTATTCTCAAGGTAATCGTTCTGCTTCGGTGCGGATTCCTCTTTCTGGCCCGAACCCCAAAGCCAAGCGATTGGAGTTCCGTTGCCCTGATGCAACTGCGAACCCTTATCTCGCCTTTGCTGCCATGCTCTGCGCTGGTATTGATGGCATCAAGAACCAGATCGATCCCGGTGAACCCCTAGATGTGGATATCTACGACCTCTCTCCAGAGGAGTTGGAAAAAATTCCTTCTACTCCCGGCTCCTTGGGTGAAGCTCTCAACAATCTAGAAAAAGATCATGCTTTCTTGACAGAACCCGGTGTATTTTCTGAAGATTTCCTAGAAAACTGGATTTCTTACAAAAAATCTAACGAAATTATCCCTGTCCAGTTGCGTCCTCACCCCTACGAGTTTTCTTTGTATTACGATGTCTAGAAAGTAGTGTCTTGTTTCAGCTAAGATTGTACATTAAGAAAATGTATTTCAGTAGATTTTATCGGGGAGTATCCCAATTATGTAACCCTCACCCTAAATCCCTCTCCCAGGGCGGGAGAGGAACTTTAATCCTGCCCCCCTTCTCCCTTCTTGGGAGAAGGGGCTGGGGGATGAGGGCAACTCTACAAAAGTGGGATGCTCCCATTTTATCGAGTAGCAAGGCAAAACTTATTTAGCCGAGACAG
>Ga0105048_10002177_pt1 | contig 31658 bp, 25 predicted proteins | sample MAT05_FD_78382 | JGI IMG/M metagenome (GOLD analysis project Ga0105048, IMG submission 78382) | Freshwater microbial communities from Lake Fryxell liftoff mats and glacier meltwater in Antarctica - MAT-05 | ecosystem: Environmental > Aquatic > Freshwater > Ice > Liftoff microbial mat | place... | reverse complement strand
CGCGGAGCCTGATTCGCAAATTTGTACGGGGCGAGGAATCGCTGCGTTCCCTGACCCTGGTCGAGACCTGGAATTTCCGTCAATTGCGCGAGGCCCTGGCCAATGCACCCCAGTTGCGCCAGGAAACCAACGGGTTGCCGGACCAGGCCATCATGGAGCAACTCGGCCGACCGAAGCAGCACCCGGAGGGGCGCTTTTTTCCGGATACCTACAGCTATGCGAAAGGCTCGAGCGACCTCAAGCTCCTGGCGCTGGCGATGCGCACGATGGACCGGCATCTGCAGGCCGCATGGCAACACCGCGCGAGCGACAGCCCGCTGCAGACGCCGGAGCAGGCGCTGGTGTTGGCCAGCATTGTCGAAAAGGAAACCGGCCGAGGCTCGGACAGGCCCCTCATTGCCGGCGTTTTCAGTAATCGTCTGCGGGTGGGCATGATGCTGCAGACAGACCCCACAGTGATCTACGGATTGGGTGAACGGTTTGACGGCAATCTGCGCAAAACGGACTTGCAGACAGATACCCCCTGGAACACCTACACCCGCAGTGGTCTGCCGCCCACGCCGATCGCGATGCCAGGTCGTGATTCATTGTTGGCGGCTGTGGCGCCGGCGCCCACCAAGGCACTGTACTTCGTTGCCCGCGGCGACGGAACAAGCGAATTCAGTGCCAACCTTGACGACCACAACCGTGCGGTCAACAAGTTCCAGCGCAAGCAGTGAGAGCAGGGGCATGGACAGCGTATTCATCACGTTCGAGGGGATCGATGGCGCAGGGAAATCCAGCCATATGCAGGCGCTTACCGAAGGGTTCCAGGCGCAGGGCAGGGTGGTGACGGTGACACGTGAACCTGGTGGCACGCCCTTGGCCGAGCAGTTGCGCGACCTGGTGCTGAACGCGCCGATGGACGGGTTGACCGAGGCCCTGTTGGTATTTGCAGCCCGGCGCGACCATGTCTGCCAGGTGATCCGACCGGCATTGGCACGGGGCGAAGTCGTCTTGTGTGACCGCTTCAGCGATTCGAGCTTTGCCTACCAGGGCGGCGGTCAAGGCCTTTCAGGGGCCGTATTGGCGCAACTGGAAGACTGGGTGCAGGGTGACAAGGGCGCGGCCGAAGGCAAAGACGATGCGTTTGCCGTGCTGCAGCCCGATCTGACCCTGTGGTTTGATCTAACGCCGGCTGAGGCTGCGCGCCGTTTGGCGCAAGCGCGCGCTCCTGACCGTTTCGAGGCGCGGGGCGAGGATTTTTTTGCCCGTGTGCGCAAGGCCTATGCAGACCGTGCACAGACTGCGCCACAGCGTTTCGCGCAAATCGATGCCGGTGCGCCGCGCGATGCAGTCTGGCAACAGGTGTCGGACGCCGTGCGCTCAAAGGGATGGCTGGCATGAGCGATAACGCTTCATTGGCGCCATGGATCGCACGCCAGTTGCACAGCTTGTTGTCGCAGCGGGGTCATGCCTGGCTGTTGCAGGGGCCGTCTGGCCTGGGTCAATACACACTGGCACTCGAAATGGCGCGTGCATGGCTTTGTGAGAACCCGTCGCCAGACAGTGCCTGCGGTCATTGCCACAGTTGCCATGCGATCGATGTGCGCACCCATGCCGACCTCTGCATGCTGATGCCTGAGACGGCGATGCTCGAACGGCAGTGGCCACTGAGCGAAAAGGCGCAGGCGGACATCGATGACAAGAAGCGCAAGCCCAGCAAGGAAATCCGCGTTGACGCCATGCGCGATGCAATCGAATTTGCCCAGCGCACCAGCGCTGGCGGCCGCGGCAAAGCGGTGCTTGTGTTTCCAGCCGAACGCATGAACCCGGTCACTGCCAACGCCTTGCTCAAGACGCTGGAGGAGCCGCCAGGTGACGTGCGCTTCGTGCTGGCCAGTGAAGCGGCACAGTTGCTGCTGCCGACCATCCGCAGTCGATGTCAGGCACACGCCATGGCCTGGCCGTTGCCATCGGAAGTGATGCCCTGGTTCTCGGCGCAAGGCGTGACCACCGAACACGCAGCGACCTGGTTGCGAGCCGCAGGCGGGCGCCCAGACGATGCGCTGGCGCTGGCTGCCAGCGGACATGACGCGCTGTGGTGGTCGCAATTGCCGAAAGCCGTCGAACGTGGCGATGCCGGTCCGATGCAGGGCATGTCACCGGTGCAGGTGGTAGGCATGCTGCACAAGTTGTGCCACGACCTGCAGTTGATGCAGCAAGGAGCTGCGCCGCGATTTTTCGAGTCCCGCGACCTTCCTTCTGGTGGACGCTTCGCTGTCCTGAGCCAATGGGGGCGGGACCTTTCGAAAGCCACCCGGACAATGGAGCACCCCTTCAATCCGGGGCTGATGGTCGAGGCTTTGCTCAGTCAGGCGAAAATCGCCCTAAACTCAGGAAATTGAGCATTCACGCATGAGTACATCGTCCACCTCGCCCCGTCCCAGTGTCATTCAGTTGGCGATCAAGGAGAAAGCGGCGCTGTATGCGGCTTATATTCCGCTGTTCGTCGAGGGGGGAATCTTCATTCCCACGGCGCGCGAATACAAGCTGGGCGACGATATCTATGTGCTGCTGTCGTTGCCGGACGATCCGCAGCGGTATCCGGTGGCAGGCAAGGTGGCCTGGGTCACGCCGGCCAAGGCCGCCGGGAGCCGCACACAAGGTGTTGGCATCCAGTTTCCGCGCGACGAAAAATCGAAGCTGCTGAGAATCAAGATCGAAGAAATTCTGGGTGCGGCGCTGGGATCGGATCGTCCGACCCAGACGATTTGACGGAAACTTAGTAACCGCCGCGCATGCTGCGGCCAGGGCCGGTCACCTGCGTCATCGCAGTGGTCGCACACCCGATCTTCCGGCTCCGGAACCACCCCAGATGTTCACTGACTCGCATTGCCACCTCTCATTTCCAGAATTGGCCCAGAACCTGCCGGCCATCCGCGAGGCCATGGCGTTGGCTCGGGTTGATCGCGCCCTGTGCATTTGCACCACGCTGGAGGAATTTGGTCAGGTGCACGCGCTGGCCACATCACATGACAACTTCTGGGCCACTGTCGGCGTGCACCCGGACAATGAGGATGTGCGTGAACCGACCCTTGACGACTTGCTGGAACGTGGGCAACTGCCCAGGGTCGTGGGCATAGGCGAGACGGGCCTGGACTACTATCGTTTGAATGGTCGCTCCGTGGCCGACATGGAGTGGCAACGCGAGCGCTACCGTGTGCATATTCGGGCCGCTCGCAAACTGGACATGCCGCTGGTGATCCATACCCGCAGTGCGTCTGAAGACACGATGGCGATATTGCGGGAAGAGGGCGCGTCATCCCCCGGGGCAGCGCAGGCGAGAGGCGTCTTCCACTGTTTCACCGAGTCCCGGGAAGTGGCTCGGGCGGCACTTGACTTGGGATTTCATATTTCTTTCTCTGGCATCCTGACCTTCAAGAACGCACAGGACCTGCGCGATGTCGCTGCATTTGTGCCGTTGGACCGTCTGTTGATCGAAACCGACAGCCCCTACCTGGCGCCGGTCCCGTACCGGGGCAAGACGAACAATCCGTCCTATGTGCCCTTTGTCGCAAAGCAGATCGCCGACATAAGAGGTTGCGCGGTCGAAAAGATTGCCCGGGTCACCAGCCGAAATTTCGAGACACTCTTTGATGGAGTCATGCCATGAACGCAAGCTTTGCAAGCAAATATTCCTCAAGTAAATTCTGTCGAAAATACTTTAATATTGTTGTTTATCTATTTGTATTTAATCATTTTTCATCATCTTTCGCCGGGTCTTACGAAGACTACTTCTCGGCCGTGAAAAGTGATGATGCGCCGGCCATCCGTGCGCTGCTGAAGCGCGGATTCGATGGCAACGTGCGTGATCCCCAGGGTGATCACGCACTGCATGTGGCGATCAGGGATAGCTCCGCCAAAGCCGTTCAAGTTCTGCTGAGCTGGGAAAAGGTCGAAATCGAGGCGCGCAACAAGGTAGACGAAAGCCCGCTGATGCTGGCCGCACTGGGCGGGCAAACGGACATCGTCAAGGGCCTGATCGAGCGAGACGCCGATGTCAACAAGACGGGCTGGACCGCTCTGCACTATGCGGCGACGCGGGGCCATCTGGATGTATTGCGCCTGCTGCTGGACAAGAGCGCCTATATCGATGCCGCATCACCCAACGGCACAACGCCCTTGATGATGGCCGCCTTTTACGGCACACCCTCGGCCGTGAAGCTCCTGCTGGAGGCCGGCGCAGATCCATTTCTGAAGAATCGGCAAGACCTGACGGCTATCGACTTCGCCCAGCGCGCGAATCGGGCTGAGGCGGCGGAAATCATCGCCGCATTCGTGCGCGCAAAACAACCCAAGGGCAAGTGGTAGTTTCCGGTCGCTGGTGTATTGGCGCCTCCTGGTACGATTGATACGATGTGCATTATGTTAACAAACGTAGGCACGTGCTTGGACAAGTATCAGACAGGCTTCAAGTGATGGCGAACCGCACAGTCGGTACAGTCATATCGCTGAACGACGCGCCGAGTGCGATCTCACCGCTACCGTGCAGCACACACTCTTCACGGCGCAGCAACAGGTCAGAGCCGCCGCCGGCAAATCGCACCCAGGTGCCGTAGGTGCTGACATCGGCCAGCAGAATGCTGCCGTTGCGCCAATGGATGCGGGCATGGGAGCGCGACACGCGGGGATCGTTGACGACGAACTCGGCCTGGCTGACCCGGCCGATGTGGATCGGCAACTGCGACGAGTGGAACTTGCGCTGCACATCGACCCAGACCAGATCAATATCGCGACCCAGCACCAGTTCCTCCAAGTGGTCCTGTTGAGAATTCATCGTGGCCTGCATGGTCATCAGGTCACTGTTCAGATTCTCATGCCATTCAACCTGGAACGCCTGGCACGGCTCTGCCCTGCCCCGGATGGCGATGGTGCCGAGAGGCCGGAAGCGGACCCCGTCGACTTCGGCGGCTTGCTCCAGTGACTGTTCATTGGCCCAGATCTGGTGCGGCCCCGACAGATCACTCAGGCGCGAGGCCACGTTCACCGCGTCGCCATAACAATCGTCATCTATGAAATCGACTTCTCCGCGAGCCACGCCGATCCGTATGGGCATTCGGCTTCCAGCGGATGAAGCCAGCAAGCGCTTCTGGTGGTCACGTTGCATCTCCACAACGGCATCGATGGCGTCAGGCGCATGCGTGAAAACCGCCAGGACGCCATCGCCCAGTGTCTTGATGACCTGACCACGATGGGCCACACAGACTGCAGATATCCACTGTGTCATTTGAGTGACAATGCGCGATCCGCGGGCGCTGCCGATGGTCTCGAAGAACGCAGTGCTTCCCATCAGGTCTGCAAACACGACGGTCGTCTGAACACTCATGCGGTGGATATTCCCATTTGTCGGTCGTGCGAGTTTAGAGCATTGACTGTCGACCGGGCCTTGTCCAGATGTTCCCCTGGGGGCTGCACTCCAACGGTTTCGCCAAAGTGCTGTTATATTGCACTGCAGCAATTACAAAGAAAGCCACGCCTACATGTTGTACCAACTGTATGAAGCCCAACGCTCCATGATGGAGCCGTTTTCCGACCTTGCCAAGGTCGCATCCAAGGTGTACTCCAACCCCTTGTCGACGATGGGTCAGGTGCCCTTCTCTCAGCGCACGTCGGCCATGTTCGACCTGATGCATCGCCTGCTGCGCGACTACGAGCGGCCGGAGTTCGGCATACGTACGGTAGACGTCAATGGCGTTGCCGTTGCGATCCACGAACGGGTCGAGGTGAGTCGTCCGTTTTGTGAGTTGCGCCGCTTCAAGCGTTTCAGTGACGACCTCGCGACCCTCGATGCGCTCAAGGGGCAACCCGCTGTGTTGGTTGTGGCGCCCTTGTCTGGCCACCATTCCACTTTGCTGCGGGACACGGTGCAAACCATGTTGCGTGACCACAAGGTCTACATCACCGACTGGCAGAACGCGCGCAACGTACCACTGTCAGACGGTGAGTTTCACCTGGATGACTATGTCAATTACATCCAGGAGTTTATCCGCCATGTGCAAGGCATCTATGGCAACTGCCATGTGATGAGCGTGTGTCAACCTACAGTCCCGGTGCTGGCGGCGGTGTCGCTGATGGCAAGCCGCGGCGAAACAACGCCGCTGAGCATGACCATGATGGGTGGACCGATCGATGCGCGCAGATCGCCGACATCGGTCAATGATCTGGCGGTGAACAAGAGCCACAACTGGTTCGAAAGCAACGTGATCTACCGTGTGCCGAGCAATTTTGCAGGTGCCGGCCGCCGGGTCTATCCAGGCTTTTTGCAGCATTCCGGATTCATCGCGATGAATCCGGACAACCATGCGCAAAGCCACTACGACTATTTCAAGGACCTGATCAAGGGTGACGACGCCAGCACTGAGGCGCACCGCAGGTTCTACGACGAATACAACGCCGTGCTGGACATGGACGCCGACTTCTATCTGGATACGATCCGGGTCGTTTTTCAGGACTTCAGTCTGGTCCGCGGTACCTGGGACGTGCGTTCGCCCAGCGGCGAGATCGAGCGAGTGCGCCCGCAGGACATCCAGAGCACCGCCTTGTTTTCGATTGAAGGTGAACTCGACGATATCTCCGGCTCTGGCCAGACCCATGCTGTGCATGAGATCTGCAGTGGTGTTCCGGAGTCCCTGCAAGAGCACTATGAGGTCAAGGGTGCGGGGCACTACGGTATTTTCTCTGGCCGGCGCTGGCGCGATATGGTGTATCCGCAGGTCAAAGCCTTCATTCTGAAACACCAACCATCCAAGCAGAATGTCGCAGCCGCTGCGGGTAAAGCTGCGATCAGGCAGTTGCCGGTGGCCACACGAGCGGTAGTCGAAGCCGATGCAGCCGCCACCGCGCGCCGCGCAGCGCCCAAACGCCGTACTAAAGCAGTAGCCAATATAGCCGCAAAGCCGTCGACTGCGTCGTCCGGTGCGGCCAAGGCGCGCAGAACGGCCCGCAAGACTGCTGCCAAGGGCGCGTAGGGTTATGGCATCGTTGGCAACGCGTGTGCTGGACGCGTTGCCGCAGACCCAGTGCGCTCGTTGCGGGTATCCCGATTGCAAAGCCTACGCCGCGGCCATTGCAGCGGATGGCGCACCCATCAATCAATGTCCGCCCGGCGGTGCCCAAGGTATTGCCCGACTCGCGGCCATCACCGGGCGGGCAATCCTGCCACTGAACCCTGACAACGGAGTCGAAGCGCCGCGAAGCCTGGCCGTGATCGACGAAAACTGGTGCATTGGTTGCACCCTGTGCATCAAGGTCTGCCCGACTGACGCTATCGTCGGTAGCAACAAGATGATGCACACGGTGATCGAGCCCTATTGCACAGGCTGCGCGTTGTGCCTCCCGGTGTGTCCGGTCGACTGCATCTCGCTGGAGAACGCCAGTGGCGATGCCACTGGCTGGGATGCATGGTCTGCTGCAAAGGCGCAGCAGGCGCGTGCGCGATATGCCGCGCTACTGGGAAGGCGCACCCAGGGATCCGAGGACGAGGGCCACTCAGGGCCGCAGCCTTCCCCACTGGCTGACGTAAGCGCCGAGCTTGCTCCGGCAGCGCCTGCGCGTACTGCCGCGTCAAGCTCCTCCAAACAAGCCATCGTGGCCGCAGCACAGGCCCGTGCCAGAGCATTGCGCGCGCGCTGACTGTCTTCTGAATTCAGCGCAAGGTCTGGTTCAGCTTGTCCAGAACCGTGACACCAGGGCAAAGTCGGTCGGCACCCAGGCTGTTGAGCGGCTGCGCACTGGTGCGCATGGCGGCATGCAGGTCCTGCGCGTCTTTGTCTACGTACAACAAACCGGTCACAACCTCTCCCTTGGCCTGGTGGGTTTGCACATGGTTCATCGCCGCCAGCCTGTCGGTCGGGTCGTAACCATTGTGCAGCCGGCGCAGGCGCATCACGCTGCCATCGGCTTGCGGCACTTCGATCACGGAGCCCGGCACGGTGGCTTCCTGAGCCACGTCTGGCAATCCGTCAAGCGCGATGAAGTCGATTCGGCTGACCGCCTGATTGTGCTCGCGCACATAGTCATAACTCTTGGTGCTGCCCGCGTGGTTGTTGAACGCCACGCAAGGGCTGACCACGTCAATGAAGGCCGCTCCGCCATGGCCGATGGCCCCCTTGATGATCGGCACCAGCTGCGCCTTGTCGCCGGAGAAGCTGCGCGCCACATAGGTCGCCCCCAGTTGCAAGGCCATCGCCACCAGATCGATCGGCGTATCGAAATTGACTACGCCCTTCTTGCTGCGTGAGCCGCTGTCGGCGGTGGCTGAAAACTGACCCTTTGTGAGGCCGTACACGCCGTTGTTCTCCACGATATAGACCATGCGCACGCCGCGCCGCAGGCTGTGCGCGAACTGGCCCAGACCGATGGACGCTGAATCGCCGTCACCCGACACACCCAGATACAGCAAATCCCTGTTCGCCATGTTGGCACCGGTCAGTACCGACGGCATTCGCCCGTGCACGGTGTTGAACCCGTGGGACGCGCCCAGAAAGTAGTCCGGTGTTTTCGAGCTGCAGCCGATACCGGACAACTTGGCTACCCGGTGCGGTTCGATATCCAGTTCCCAGCATGCTTGCACGATGGCCGCCGAGATCGAGTCATGGCCGCATCCGGCACACAAGGTCGACACCTTGCCCTCGTAGTCGCGCCGGGTATAACCAACCTTGTTATGACTCAGTGACGGATGGTGCAGCCGGGGTTTGGTGATGAAGGTCATGCGGCCTCCGCTGCCGTCGACGCCGCGCGCGCGGTGGCAGGACGCTTGGGCCTGGCCACCAGCGCTTGCTGCGCATGGTCGGAAATGCGCCGGGTGATGAAACGTGCGGTGATCGGCGTGCCGTCGAAGTGCAGCACCGGCACCAGCCGAGCTGGATCGACACCCAGTTCGTTGACCAGCAACTGGCGCATTTGCGCATCGCGGTTTTGCTCGACCACGTACACCAGTTTATGGGCGGCGATGAACTCGGCTACGCTGTCCGGGAAAGGAAAGGCACACAGGCGCATCGCGTCGAGGTGGACACCCTGCTCTGTCATCACGTCGAGCGCCTCGTGCATGGCCGGGCTGGTGGAGCCAAAAAATATCACACCCAGACGACTTTTGCGCTTGGCAACCCGCACCACCGGTTGGGGCACCAGTCTGGCTGCCGTCTTGAACTTGGTCAGCAGTCGCTCGACGTTGTAGGTGTAGTCCGGTCCGCGCTCCGAGTAACGCGCATAAGGGTCCCGCGTGGTGCCACGTGTGAAATAGCTACCCTTGGTCGGATGGGTACCCGGAAGCGTGCGCCAGCCGATGCCGTCGCCATCGACATCCTTGTAGCGGCCAAAATCCTTGCCCGCTTCGAGTTCCTGCGCGGTCATGACCTTGCCGCGGTCATAGTCCCTGCCCTCCTCCCACACCAGCGGGTCACAAAGGCGCTGGTTCATGCCGATGTCCAGGTCGGTCATCACGAACACCGGGGTCTGCAGCCGGTCGGCCAGGTCGAGCGCCGCCGCGCCATGAGAGAAGCACTCATGCGGGTCCTGCGGGAACAGCAGCACATGCTTGGTGTCCCCATGCGAGGCGTAGGCACATGCGATCAGATCGGCCTGCTGGGTGCGGGTCGGCATGCCGGTGGACGGGCCGCCACGCTGCACATTGATGATGGTGATCGGAATCTCGGCGAAATAAGCCAGGCCGATGAACTCGGTCATCAGTGACACGCCCGGCCCCGACGTCGCCGTGAAGGCGCGCGCGCCGTTCCAACCGGCGCCCACCACCATGCCGATGGACGCAATCTCATCCTCAGCCTGCACCACGGCGAAATTGTTCAGCCCGGTGGCGGCATCGACCCGGAACTTGGCGCAGTAGTGCAAAAAGGCCTCGGCCACAGAGGATGAAGGCGTGATCGGGTACCAGGCCGCCACGGTCGCACCGCCATACACACAGCCCAGTGCGACCGCACTGTTGCCATCGACAAAGATGCGCTCGCCCACCTTGTTGCGCCGCTGCACACGGATACCCAATGGCGACGGCAGGTGCTCGCGTGCAAAATCGCGCCCCAGGTGCAGCGCCTGTACATTGGCGGTGAGCAGCTTCTCCTTGCCCTTGTACTGCTCCGAGAAAAGCTGTTCGATCACGTCGGGTTCGATTTCCAGCAACACCGACAGTGCACCGACGTATACGATGTTCTTGAACAGCTGGCGCTGGCGCGGCTCGGAGTAGACCGCGTTGCAGATCTCGGTCAGCGGCATGCCCAGCACCTGGATGTCGGAGCGGAACTTCGACTCCGGCATCGGCCGCGTGCTGTCGTAGAACAAATAACCCCCCGGCGCGATCTCAGCCACGTCGGCGTCCCAGGTCTGCGGGTTCATGGCCACCATCATGTCGATGCCGCCACGCCGTCCCTGATAGCCCTGCTCCGACACGCGCGCCTCGTACCAGGTCGGAAGGCCTTGGATGTTGCTCGGAAAGATGTTGCGCGGGCTCACCGGAACGCCCATGCGCAGAATGGCCTTGGCGAACAGCTCGTTGGCTGAAGCCGATCCCGAGCCGTTGACGTTGGCGAACTTGATGACAAAGTTGTTGACACCCTCGATGCGGTTCATGCGGCCTCCAGCGCGGCAGTCTGTGTTTGCGGATCGCGGCAGGACGGGCCCGCCTGTGTCGTGCTGAGCAGGAATTTCTGCATGTCCCAGGCACCGGTCGGGCAACGTTCGGCGCACAGCCCGCAGTGCAGACAGACGTCCTCGTCCTTGACCATCACCCGGCCTGTCTTGAGTTCGCCTGACACATATAGATCCTGTGTCAGGTTCAGCGCCGGCGCCTTGAGCCGCTGGCGCAGATCATCCTCGTCGCCATTACCGGTGAATGTGATGCAGTCCATCGGGCAGATGTCGACACAGGCATCGCACTCGATGCAGGTGTCCTTGTTGAACACCGTCTGCACGTCGCAGTTCAGGCAGCGCCCCGCCTCTTTGAAGGCGGTGGCGGCATCGAATCCCAGTTCGACCTCGACCCGGATGCTGGCCAGTGCCTGCTCTGCCTTGGCCCAGGGTACCTTGAAGCGGTGAGCGGGGGACACGTCGTTGTCGAAGCTCCACTCGTGAATGCCCATTTTCTGCGACACCAGGTTGGTGTGCGGCGGCGGGCGTTGGGTCACCGACTCACCGTTTAGCAAGCGGTCGATGGACACCGCGGCCTCATGGCCGTGAGCCACCGCCGTGATGATGTTTTTCGGCCCAAAAGCCGAATCACCGCCAAAAAACACATGGGTCAGGCTGGACTGAAAGCTCTCCTTGTCCAGCACCGGCAGGCCCCACTGGTCGAACGTTATGCCGCAGTCGGCCTCGATCCAGGGAAAAGCGTTCTCCTGGCCTACCGCAATCAGCACAGCGTCGCATTCGATGAGTACATCCGGGTCGCCGGTCGGAATCAGGCTGCGCCGGCCGTTGGCGTCACAGATTGACTTGACCATCTCGAACCTCATGCCGGTGAGCTTGCCGTCGACATGTTCGAACGATTTGGGAACATGGCAATTGATGATCGGGATGCCCTCGTGCTGCGCGTCTTCCTTTTCCCAGGGCGACGCCTTCATCTCGTCGAAACCGCTGCGCACCACCACCTTCACATCGGTGCCGCCCAGCCGGCGCGATGAGCGGCAGCAGTCCATCGCCGTGTTGCCACCGCCCAGCACGATGACGCGCCGGCCGATGCTGGTGATGTGGCCAAATGACACCGATGCCAGCCAGTCGATGCCGATATGGATGTTCTCGCGGATGTGCTGGCGCCCGGGCAAATCGAGGTCGCGTCCGCGTGGCGCACCACAGCCGACAAAAATCGCATCAAAGCCATCTGCCAGCAGCGCCGTCATCGACTCAATTTTGTGACCACTTCGAAAGTCGACGCCCATGTCCAGGATGGTGCCGGTTTCCTCGTCGATGACCGTGTCGGGCAGCCTGAAGCGCGGAATCTGGCTGCGGATGAAGCCTCCGGCCTTTTGCTCACCGTCAAACACCGTCACCGCATATCCCAGGGGCAACAGGTCGCGTGCCACGGTCAGCGAGGCGGGACCGGCGCCGATGCAGACGATGCGCTTGCCGTTTGATGGCGCGATCGCGGGCAGGTGTGCTGCAATCTCACCCTTGTGATCGGCCGCAACCCGCTTCAGCCGACAGATCGCGACAGGCTCGGGCGGCGCTCCGCCATTGGTTTCCACCCTGCTGCGGCGACACGCCGGCTCGCAAGGCCTGTCGCAGGTCCGGCCCAGGATGCCGGGAAAGACGTTGGACGCCCAATTGACCATGTAGGCGTCCGTGTAACGCCCCTGGGCGATCAATCGTATGTATTCGGGAACAGGGGTGTGGGCTGGACAGGCCAGCTGACAATCGACGACCTTGTGGAAATAGGCCGGATTGCCGGTGTCAGTAGGATGCAAAAATGGTCTCCCGAGTGGCTTGGTAACCGCCATGTAACTTTGCAGACGATTGTGCGCCCGGAAGACATGTATAGCAGGCAATTTGCCCGCTATTGGTATGACTCGGAGTGACTTTTGGGCTTACTGTTGCGCCAAAGCAGCGAAAGCCTGAATGACTTCGATGGGCGCCTGCACCAGTTCCACCAGCACGCCTTCACCTGCAATCGGAAACTCCTCGCTGGCTTTGGGATGCAGGAAGCAAATGTCGAAACCGGCAGCCCCTTTGCGGATGCCACCAGGCGCCAAGCGCACACCCTGGCCCTGCAGCCAGTTTACGGCGGCAGGCAGGTCGTCGATCCACAACCCGACGTGGTTGAGCGGCGTCGTGTGCACTGCCGGCTTCTTCGCTGGATCGATGGGCTGCATCAGGTCGACCTCAACCTTGAACGGACCCGCGCCCATTGTGCAGATGTCCTCGTCCACGTTTTCGCGTTCGCTGGTGAAGTTACCAGTGACCTCCAGGCCCAGCATGTCGACCCACAGCCGACGCAGTCGCTGTTTGTCGGGGCCGCCAATGGCGATCTGCTGGATGCCGAGAACCTTGAAAGGGCGCTGCATGGTGTCTCCCGTCGTGCAATAGCTTGCCGGCGAGCAGTTGAATTCGATGATCGGCTGATCCACCGTCAGGTTGTCACCCTTGGTCGCCAGCACCTTGCCAACGACGCCGTCGGCGGTGGCGAAGAGCACGTTTTCCATCTTCATCGCCTCGATCACCGCGACCCGCTCGCCGGCCTGCACTGCCTGGCCGACCTGCACCGCGATGTCGACCAGCAGGCCAGGCATCGGCGAGAGCACATATTTGCTCATGTCCGGCGGCGCCTTGAATGGCATCAGCAGATAAAGCTCGGCCATGCGGGGCGACACCACCATCGCTTCAATGCGGGTGCCGCCATGCTGCACCACCAGGGCCAGCGGATTGCGCGGCGTGCCGCGCTCGATCTGTGCGGTAAACGGTTGGCCGTTGCATTCGCCGCGGATGCAGATGTCGTTCAGGCGCGAATGGCTGGTGATCTCGTGGCGTTTGCCGTCCAGCGTGATGACGGCTGATCCGATCTGACCGATCACCTCGTCCACATGGACCCGGGTATGGCGGTGCGCACCGGCCGCGTCGAGTGTGATGACGCTGTAGTCATGGCCGACCTTGACGCCATAACCCGGCAACTGGCCCGACAACACGGCCGCACGTTCGCGCGACTTGCGCCGAACAAAGGCGGCCAACGCAATCAGGAAATCCGGATCGGCGTGCGCGACGTCTTCGGCGCGAAATCCCTGTGCATAGTTCGCCGCGATGAAGCCGGTGTTGAACTGACCCGAAACGAAATCGGGATGGGCCAGCAACGCTGCCTGGAACGGGATGTTGCTGCCGACGCCGCGGATCACGAAGCTGTCGAGCGCCGCACGCATCTTGGCTATCGCCTCCAGCCGGTCCCGTCCGTGCACGATGAGCTTGGCAATCATCGAGTCGTAGAACATCGGAATCTCGCCACCCTCCTGCACACCGGTGTCAACGCGCACACCGTGCCATTGGCGGGTATCTGCCGCGAACATCGTCTCGTCTGGCGGGGCAAAGCGCACCAGGCGGCCGGTGCTGGGCAGAAAGTTGCGAAATGGGTCCTCGGCGTTGATACGGCATTCGATCGCCCAACCGTCGCGCTTGACGTCGGCCTGTGTCAGCGGCAGCTTTTCGCCCGCTGCGACGCGAATCATCAACTCGACCAGATCCAGCCCGGTAATGCACTCGGTCACCGGGTGCTCGACCTGCAGCCGCGTGTTCATCTCCAGGAAATAGAAAGTCTCGTCCTTGCCAACGACAAACTCCACCGTGCCCGCGCTCTCGTACTTGACCGCCTTGGCCAGCGCCACGGCCTGCTCGCCCATGGCCTTGCGCGTGGTGTCACTGATGAAGGGGCTGGGCGCCTCCTCGATCACTTTTTGGTGACGCCGCTGAATCGAACATTCGCGCTCGTTCAGGTAGATCACATTGCCATGGGCGTCGCCCACCAGCTGGATCTCGATATGGCGTGGCTCCTCGACAAATTTTTCGATGAAGACCCGGTCGTCGCCAAAGCTGTTGCGTGCCTCATTACGGCAGCTGGTGAAGCCCTCGAACGCTTCCTTGTCGTCGATCGCGACGCGCAAGCCCTTGCCGCCACCGCCAGCGCTGGCCTTGATCATCACCGGGTAACCAATGGAGCGTGCGATCTCCACTGCCTTGTCGGCATCGTCAATGGCATCGTTGACGCCAGGAATGCAATTCACGCCGGCTGCCCCGGCCAGCCGTTTCGACTCGATCTTGTCGCCCATGGCGGAGATCGAATAGTGCTTGGGGCCGATGAAGGTGATGCCTTCTTCCTCGACCCGTTTGGCAAACGCGGCATTCTCGCTGAGGAACCCGTAACCCGGATGTACCGCCTGCGCACCGGTCTGCTTGCACGCTGCGATGATGCGGTCCGCCAGCAGATAACTCTCGCGGCTCGGCGCCGCGCCGATGTGCACGGCTTCATCTGCCAGTGCCACATGGCGGGCTTCGCGATCGGCGTCGGAGTACACCGCCACCGTCTTGATGCCCATCTTGCGCGCGGTTTTAATGACGCGGCAGGCGATCTCTCCCCGGTTGGCAACCAAAATCTTGTCAAACATCTTGTTGTCTCCTCAAAGCGGAATGTTGCCGTGCTTGCGCCACGGGTTCTCGACCTTCTTGTCCTTGAGCATCACCAGCGAGCGGCAGATACGCTTGCGGGTTTCGTGCGGCATGATCACGTCGTCGATGAAGCCTCGCGCACCGGCGACAAACGGGTTGGCGAAACGGGCCTTGTATTCGGCCTCCCTGGCTGCGATCTTCTCGGTGGTGGCCGTGTCATGGAAAAAGAAGATTTCCACCGCGCCTTTGGCGCCCATGAGGGCAATCTCCGCATTTGGCCAGGCAAAGTTGACGTCACCGCGCAAATGCTTGGAACTCATCACGTCATAGGCGCCGCCGTAGGCCTTGCGTGTGATGACCGTGATTTTGGGCACGGTGCATTCGGCATAGGCATACAGCAGCTTGGCGCCGTGCTTGATGATGCCGCCGAACTCCTGACGGGTGCCGGGCATGAAGCCGGGCACGTCGACAAAGGTCACAACCGGAATGTTGAACGCGTCGCAAAAGCGCACGAACCGCGCCGCCTTGATAGACGACTTGATGTCCAGGCAGCCCGCCAGCACCAGCGGCTGATTGGCGACGATGCCTACGGTCCGGCCGCCCATGCGGGCGAAACCGATCAGGATGTTGCGCGCGTAGTCGCTTTGCAGTTCGAAGAAGTCTCCATCGTCGACCGACTTGAGGATCAGCTCCTTCATGTCGTAGGGCTTGTTCGGGTTGTCCGGGATCAGCGTATCCAGGCTGTAGTCCGTGCGATCGAGCGGGTCGCCGCTGTCGCGTACCGGCGCCTTCTCGCGATTGTTCAGCGGCAGGTAGTTATAGAGCCGGCGCAGCATCAGCAGCGCCTGCACATCATTCTCGAACGCCAGATCGGCCACACCGCTGCGCGTGGTGTGGCTGATGGCACCGCCGAGTTCCTCGGCCGTGACTTCCTCGTGCGTCACGGTCTTGACCACCTCAGGCCCGGTGACAAACATGTAGGAGCTGTCCTTGACCATGAAGATGAAGTCGGTCATGGCCGGCGAATAGACCGCGCCACCCGCGCACGGACCCATGATCATGCTGATCTGCGGCACCACGCCGCTGGCCATCACGTTGCGCTGGAATACGTCGGCATAACCTCCAAGCGAGGCCACACCTTCCTGGATGCGCGCACCGCCGGAGTCGTTCAGGCCGATCACCGGTGCGCCCACCTTCATCGCCTGGTCCATCACCTTGCAGATCTTTTCGGCATGGGCCTCGGAGAGGGCACCGCCGAACACGGTGAAGTCCTGGCTGTATACGAACACCAGTCGGCCGTTGATCATGCCGTAGCCCGTCACGACTCCGTCGCCGGGGACCTTCTGGTCCTGCATGCCAAAGTCGACGCAGCGGTGCTCGACAAACATGTCCCACTCTTCGAATGTGCCCTCGTCGAGCAGCAGTTCGAGTCGCTCACGCGCCGTCAGCTTTCCCTTGGCGTGTTGCGCCTCGATGCGCTTGACGCCACCGCCCATTCGCGCCTGCTCGCGCTTGGCCTCGAGTTGTTCCAGAATTTCATGCATCGTTGTTCTCCATCAAGAAGATCGGTTGTTGTTCAGGTGGTGCCGGGACATCGCAGCGCCCACGGCCTGCAGGCTGACAAAGTCCTTGCCCCAGATCTTGCGATTGGTCGGCAAATGGCGCAGCCAGGACAGCCGACGCGCGGCGTGCGCCAGCACATCGCGTACGGCCACCAGTTCCTGGTCCAGCACGGAGCGCAGTGCAGCATCCAGGTGTGCGGGATCGAGTCCCAGGTTGACCAGCGACGACTGCAGAAAAATCAGCCAGTCACGCGCCTGCGCCTGCTCCAGTGTCATGACTTCCAGCGGATCATCCTCGAAGTCGATCATGCCCCTGAAGGTGTCGGACACGATGATGTTGCGCGCAAAACACTGGCTCAGGTATTGGCCGGCGGCGTGCACCTGCAGCAGATGCGCCATCGCCGCCATCCACAGGTCGAACGCGTCCGAGCCCTGCTCGCGCAAGGCCCGCGCCAGGTCATTGGAGCCCAGGTAGGACATGACGAAATAGTCAGCTGCCACGTGGTGCACTTCGGGAACAGCCAGGCCAGCTTTGCGCAGCGACCGCAAGCGCCCGATCTCGATGGCCTGCGCGCGCGCCCCCCCGTGGACGGGTACCGCCTTCAGATAGGGCACACCTGTCAACCAGGCAAACATGTTGAGCACCCGGTGTGGCCATGGGCTGCGCAAGGCACGTTGCCCTTTCACCAGCATCCGGCCTTCCGGCAGGTCCAGCACCTCGACACGTTGGTTGCGCCAGATCGAGGACGACTCGATGCGCAAGACAGAGGTCAGCGACATCATCGTGCTCCGTCCCCGTGCAACGGCTGAGCGCCAAACAGGGCCAGCAATTCGCGCGCCGCGCTGGACGCCACCAAACGTCCCTGGGCGACCTCGTCCGACACCGCAGCCAGCCGCGCCTTGACCGCCACATCATCCCGAAAAGCCTGGCGCAAACCGCTCTCGATCCGCTCCCACATCCACGACAAGGCCTGACGCCTGCGCCGGCTGTCCCAACGACCGAGCGCCGATTGACGGACACGAAAATCAACTGCAGATTCCCACAAGGCCTGCACTCCCTGGCCCGACAGCGCACTGAGCTGCAGCACGCGCGGGGTCCACTGCTGCATGTCGTGCGGTGCATGCGCCGGGTCGCCATGCTGGCCCATCAGCCGCAGCGACGACGTGATCTGCGCCTGGGCCCGCGTGGCCGCATCCGGATCCAGATCGGCCTTGTTGATCAGCACCAGATCTGCCAGTTCCATCACACCTTTTTTGATCGCCTGCAACTCATCGCCGGCATTGGGCAGTTGCATCAACACGAACATGTCGGTCATGCCGGCCACCGCGACCTCGCTTTGCCCCACCCCGACTGTCTCGACGATCACCACGTCATAACCTGCTGCCTCCAGCACCAGAATGGATTCGCGGGTTTTCTCGGCCACCCCGCCGAGTGTTCCGCTCGACGGGCTGGGCCGGACAAAGGCATGGGCATGCACCGACAGATGCTCCATGCGTGTCTTGTCGCCCAGTATCGAGCCGCCGGACACCGCCGATGACGGATCGATCGTCAGCACCGCCACGTGGTGTCCCAGCGCGATCAGGTGCAAACCCAGTGACTCGATCAGCGTCGACTTGCCTACGCCGGGTACACCGCTCAAGCCGAGCCGGAACGCCCGGCCGGCGTGCGGCAGCAAAGCGGTGAGGAAGGCATCGGCCTGTGCACGGTGATCGGAGCGGGTCGATTCGAGCAAGGTGATCGCCTTGGCAATCGCGCGGCGCCGTGGCATGTCCTGGTCACCGGTGATGGCCTGCACCCACGGCGCAAGCGTATGGGTCTGCGCAGGCGAATCCTCGAGGGTCATTTCCGTTGGGAGTATCAATGGTGGATCGCGCTGCGCTGCTCAGCTCGCCTGCGATGCGCGAATCTGCCGCAACACGTCGGCCGCGGACTCGGGGATCGGGGTGCCGGGGCCGTAGATGCCCTTGACACCGGCATGCATCAGGAAATCGTAGTCCTGCCGAGGCACCACGCCACCCACAAACACCACGATGTCGCCACCGCCTTGCTTTCGCAGCTCGGCAATGATGGCCGGTACCAGCGTCTTGTGACCGGCCGCCAATGTGGAAACGCCCACCGCATGCACGTCATTCTCGATCGCCTGTCGCGCACATTCCTCGGGTGTCTGGAACAGCGGGCCGATGTCGACGTCGTAACCCAGGTCGGCAAACGCGGTGGCCACCACCTTGGCACCGCGGTCGTGCCCGTCCTGACCGAGTTTGGCAATCATCACGCGCGGACGCCTGCCCTGCTGCTCGCCGAACCGGGCGATGTCCGCCTTGATCGCTTCCCACTGCTTCATGCCATCTCCCGCCTGATCGCCGCTGTCGTAGGCGGCGGCGTACACACCGCTGACCTTGTGCGTATCGGCACGATGGCGGCCGAACGCCTGCTCCAGCGCGTCGCTGATCTCGCCCACCGTGGCGCGCACGCGCGTTGCCTGGATGGCCAGATCCAGCAGGTTGCCGCTGTTGCCTTTGGCCGCAGTGGTGAGCGCAGCCAGCGCAGCCTGGACCGCCGCGCTGTCGCGGCTGGCACGGATGGCCTGCAGGCGACCGATCTGCTCATCGCGCACCGCGACATTGTCGATGTCGCGCGATTCAATGGGGTCATGGCTCTGCAACCGGTACTTGTTGACGCCGACGATGACGTCCTGGCCCGAATCGATGCGCGCCTGCTTTTCTGCCGCAGCCGCCTCGATCTTGAGTTTGGCCCAGCCGCTGTCCACCGCCTTGACCATGCCGCCCATGGCCTGGACTTCCTCGATGATCCTCCATGCCGCGTCGGCCATATCCTGGGTCAGCTTTTCCATCATGTAGCTGCCGGCCCACGGATCGATCACGTGGGGGATGTGCGTCTCTTCCTGGATGATCAACTGCGTGTTGCGCGCGATGCGGCTGGAAAAATCGGTTGGCAAGGCGATCGCCTCGTCAAAGCTGTTGGTGTGCAGGCTCTGTGTGCCGCCAAACACCGCAGCCATGGCCTCGATCGTGGTGCGCACGATGTTGTTGTACGGGTCCTGCTCGGTCAGCGACCAGCCAGACGTCTGGCAATGGGTGCGCAGCATCAGACTCTTGGGGTTGTTCGCGCCAAAGCCCTGCATGATGCGGCACCATAACAGACGCGCAGCGCGCATCTTGGCCACTTCCAGGTAGAAATTCATGCCGATGGCCCAGAAGAAACTCAGGCGCGGGGCGAACTCGTCCACGTTCATGCCCTTGCCGATGGCGGTCTTCACGTATTCCTGACCGTCGGCCAGCGTGAGGGCCAATTCGAGTGCCTGATTGGCCCCGGCCTCCTGCATGTGATAGCCCGAGATACTGATGGAGTTGAAGCGCGGCATGTGGGCTGCCGTGTATTGCAGGATGTCGCCGATGATGCGCATCGATGGTTCGGGCGGATAGATATAGGTGTTGCGGACCATGAACTCCTTGAGGATGTCGTTCTGGATCGTTCCGCTGAGTTGCGCCTCGCTCACGCCCTGCTCCTGAGCCGCCACCACGTAGCCGGCCAACACCGGCAAAACGGCGCCATTCATGGTCATGGAGACACTGACCTTGGCCAGATCGATCTGGTCGAACAGTATCTTCATGTCCTCGACACTGTCGATCGCGACACCCGCCTTGCCGACGTCGCCGGTCACACGTGGGTGATCCGAGTCGTAACCCCGGTGCGTCGCCAGATCGAAGGCCACCGACACGCCCTGCCCGCCTGCAGCCAGCGCCTTGCGGTAGAACGCGTTCGATTCCTGTGCCGTCGAAAAGCCGGCGTACTGCCGGATGGTCCAGGGGCGAACTCCATACATCGTGGCTTGCGGACCGCGCACATAGGGGGCAAAGCCGGGCAAGGTGTCGGTGTGGGGCAGGCCCTCAAGGTCGGTTGCGGTATACAGCGGCTTGACGATGATGCCGTCCGGGGTGTGCCAGTTCAAGGCGTCCAGGTTGCCGCCAGGGGCGGACTTCTGCGCCGCTGCGGTCCATCGGGCCATCCGGTCGCCGGACTGCTGCTGACCATCTGCTGTTGGCTTGTCGGGGGATGAAGAGGTTTTGCTGCTCATGGCGCGGCTCCGGGAGGCGGTCTTCCAAAAGACCGGGTAGTTCTGGACAATATCGTTATTTATAATTATAAATTCAGAATCTTGAGTCTAGCTGACGGTTCCAACCCTGACCTGACCACTATGCCAGCACCATCCCTCGCCCCCCGCGCCCTCTATCAGGAGGTGGCGGAGCAATTGCGCCAACGCATCTTCAGTGGCGAACTGATCGCTGGCCACTGGATTGACGAACTCAAACTGGCCAAGGACTACGGTATCAGTCGAACGCCACTACGGGAAGCACTCAAGGTGTTGGCGACCGAAGGCCTAGTGACCATGAAGGTCCGCCGCGGCGCCTACGTCACCGAGGTTTCCGAGCAGGATCTGCGCGAGGTTTACCATTTGCTGGGTCTGCTCGAATCCGATGCGGCCGCACAGGTGGCGAAAAATGCCAACCGGCAGCAGATCGACGCATTGCAACAGCTGCACCGTGAGCTGGAGTCCGCAGCCGCCTTGCCCGAACCCGACAGGGAACGGTTCCTGCAATGCAATGAGCGCTTCCATCTGCGCCTGCTCGAGATCGCGAACAACCGCTGGGCCATGCAGATGGTGACCGACCTGCGCAAGGTCATGAAACTCAACCGGCGCAACTCCCTGCTCAAGGTCGGGCGCATCGACGAGTCACTGGCCGAGCACAGCGCCATCATGGAGGCGGTCGCAGCGCATGACCCGGCCGCTGCCAGCAGCCGGATGCTGCAGCACTTCAGGAGCGGCTTGGAAGCGGCTGCGCAATTGCCATCGTTGCCGGCTTTTGAGGAGCCTTTGTGACCAGAAACACACCTGGCAAGATCAAGCCCGCGCCGACCAGATGGTGCAAGCCCGGAGGCTCGCCCAGCATCCACCAGGCGCCAAACGACGCGTACAAGGGGCCCAGGTACAGAGCCACCGCAACCCGACTGGCGCCCACAATGCGTTGGGCCCAGCCATAAATCCAGTAGGCACCCAGCCCCGGCAGCGCCGCGGCGGCCAGCACCAGCCAAAGTGCCTTCGGGCCCCAGACCAGCATGTCGGGTTCGGTCAGTTCCCAGGCCGCGAACGGCAACAGGCTCAGCACACCAAAGCTGCAGATCGTGGCCAACCGGGCCGTGGCGCCGAGCGGACTGGGCCAGTGCTTTTGCAGGAGCGCAAATGCCGCCCAGGAAATGGTCGCCGCCAATACCCAGCCATCGCCCGGGACAAATTGCAACTCGGCCAGTGCGGTCCAGTGGCCCCGTACGATGACATGCAGCACGCCGGCCAGAGCCAACGCCACACCGGCTGCTTGCCGCTTGCCAAAGGCCTCGCCCAGCCACAGACCGGCGCCCAACGCAATCATCACTGGCGAAGCCGCATAGATCAATGCGATGTTCATCGCGCCGGTTGATCGCGCGCCCTGATAAACCCAGGCGCCGCATATCAGCATTCCCAGAACTCCCAGGATCAGGTATTGCAGGGCGTTTTGCCGGATGTGGCGCCGCTCACGCCATAACTCGGGCGCACACAAGGCCACCAGCACTGCACCTGCGATGGCCCAGCGTCCCAAGGCCAGCAGATACGGCCCGATCACACCGGGCGCCATTCGCGCGATGATGTAATTCACGGTCCACAAGGACGGCACCAGCCAGATCAACGTGAACGCCAGGCGCTGCTGCGGATGAACTGCCTCAGACATGGGCTTCGTCCATGGCGGCTGTCGCAACGCTCATGTCGTGGTGCGCGATACGCATCACCTCGCGTGGAGGGACATCGCGCAGCTTGTGGTCGCTCCACACCTGACGCCAGCGCCGCGCTCCCGGCATCCCATGGCGCAGGCCGAGCATGTGGCGGGCGATCGAGCTCCACGGCGTGCCGTGGGCGAGCGCCTCCTGCTCCATATAGTCCACCATTTGCTCCTCGATCGATTCACGCGTCGCTGTTGAGGGCGACGTATCGTAAAAGCGTTGATCCCAGCTGGAGAGAATCCAGGGGTTGTGATACGCCTCACGCCCCAGCATGACGCCGTCGACATGGTTCAGTTGTTCGGCGATCTGCGCATCGGTCGTGATGCCGCCATTGATCACCAGCGACAGATGTGGAAACTCCGCCTTGAGCCGGTGCACCGTGGCGTATCGCAGCGGCGGCACCTCCCGGTTGGCCTTGGGCGACAAGCCTTTGAGCCAGGCGTTGCGTGCATGCACGATGAATACCGCGCAGCCCGCCTCGCTCACTTGCCCGACGAAATCGCGCACAAAGGCATAGTCCTCGCCCTTGTCAATGCCGATGCGATGCTTGACTGTCACCGGTATGGAGACGGCATCCACCATGGCCTTGACGCAATCGGCCACCAGAGTCGGCTCGGCCATCAAGCAGGCTCCAAAGGCGCCGCGCTGCACCCGCTCGGACGGGCAGCCGCAATTGAGATTGATCTCGTCATATCCCCACTGCTCACCCAAGCGCGCGCAATGAGCCAAATCTGCCGGCTCGCTACCGCCGAGTTGCAATGCCACCGGATGCTCTTCGTTATGGAATCGCAGGTGGCGTGCCACGTCGCCATGGATCAGCGCGCCGGTCGTCACCATTTCGGTGTACAGCAAGGTTTCACGCGACAACATGCGGTGCAGATAGCGGCAATGGCGATCGGTCCAATCCATCATCGGGGCCACGCAAAGGCGCCAGCGCAGCTTCGCCTGCAAAGGGGTCGAGGAACAGGTTGGGGATGTCATGTTGAGGGCCGCCGGCGTGCCGACGCACCTGCATCGAGCCGCCGGGGCGATGTGTGAGTATATTTTCTTTGCTGCGTTTGGGCCGGGCACCGGGTATCGTGGCGTGACGGCCTCCTAGAATGGCTGCTCGTTCAGTTACCAAGGAGAAGCTTGCATGTGGAAAGATGACGACGACCTGTTTGCCCTGATGAAGTCGCGCCTGTTTCCGGCCGTAGTCGGCGACATCCTGGACACAATGGGCTTGATGCGGCAGTTTCTGAGTCCGGGCATCAAGGCGCTGCGCAGCGACATGGTGGTGTGCGGGCGTGCCATGCCGGTGCTCGAGACCAATTGTTTTGCGGCCAGCGAACCCGACGGCAAGCTGCCGCTCAGCCGCCAACCCTTCGGCCTGCTGTTCCAGGCACTGGACGACCTCAAGCCACACGAGGTTTACGTGGCCACCGGTTGCGCGCCGCAATTCGCGTTGTGGGGAGGCCTGATGACGACCCGTGCGCAGCACCTGAAGGCGGCCGGCGCCGTGCTCGACGGATATTCACGCGACACACCGGAAGTGCTGGAAGCGGGCTTTCCGGTGTTTTCGTACGGCGGTTACGCTCAGGACCAAGGCGCCCGCGGCAAGGTGGTTGACTACCGGGTTCCGGTGGAGATCCAGAATGTGCGCATCAACCCCGGCGACATCGTGTTTGGCGATCTCGACGGCGTGCTGGTGATTCCGCGTTCGGCAGAGAAAGAGGCCATCAGCAAGGCCCTGGAAAAGGTCAGTGCCGAAAACAAGGTGCGCGACGCGATCCGCGGCGGCATGAGCACGGTGCAGGCGTTCGAAACCTTTGGTGTAATGTAGGCCGCCGCCAGTTGGAATCTGGCTCCGGACTGCGGCAGACTAAAGCCGAAATTGCGGTCTTTCCTATTTCCACAACCCTCCGCCCCCTACCTTTCATGACCCGATTTCGCGTACTGAGTGCCGAGTTTGCACACGAGACCAACACCTTCAGCAAGATTCCCACGACATACGCGCGTTTCATGGCGCAGGATTTCTTCATCGACGCAGCGTCGGCAATGGCGGGCCGTGGCGACTCGAATACCGAGCTGGCGGGTTTCTGCGACGCGGCGCGCAAACACGACTGGGAGTTGGTGCATGTGCTCAGCGCCATCGCCCAGCCGGCCGGATTCGTGACCCGCGATGCGTTCGAACGCCTGACCGATCCGATCATCAAGGCAGCGCGCGAACAACGCGACCAACTCGACGGCATTGCGCTGGGCCTGCATGGCGCCATGGTGACTGATTTCTGCGATGACGGCGAAGGTGAACTGCTGGCACGCCTGCGCGCCGTCGTCGGCCCTGACCTGCCCATCGCCGTGACGCTTGACCTGCATGCCAACGTGACACGGGCCATGTGCCAGCACAGCGACATCCTGATTTCGTACCGGACCTACCCACACATCGACATGCGCGAAACCGCAGCACGGGCCGGCGATCTGTTGCAGCGGACCATGGCTGGCGAGATCCGCCCGGTGGTGCTGCGCGCACACCTGCCCATGATCGACGAGGCCAACGGCGGTCGCACCGACATCGGTGCGATGGTGCCGCGCCTGCAACGCGCCCGTGAATACGAGAAACAAGACGGTGTTTTTGCCGTCAGCATCAACGCCGGATTCGCGCGGGTCGACATCAACGAAGTCGGACCGACCGTCATCGTCGTGGCCGAGGGCGACCTGCCACACCACCAGGCCTTCGCGCACGAACTGGCCGACGACATCTGGGCCCAACGCCACGTGGTGATGAACCGGTTCATGGATGTCGACGAGGCCGCGCAGATCTGCCTGGCCCATGACGCCAGCCAGGCGCCCATCATCGTCGCTGATTATGCAGACAATCCCGGCGGTGGCGGTTACGGCGACGCCACCCATCTGCTGGCTGCCTTGTTGCGTGCCGGTATTGACGACGCCTGCTTCGGCCCCATCGTCGACCCGCAGACTGTGCAGCAATTGCAGGGCATTGCCATAGGCGCCAGCGTGCAGGTACAACTCGGTGGCAAGACTGACGCTGCTCTGGGCGGAGGGCCATTGGCGCTGCAAGCCACGGTATTGCTGCACAGCGACGGCCGTTACTTTGCCGATGGTCCGATGACCGGTGGCCTGGCCAAGACCTGGGGCCCTACTGTGGTGTTGCGCGTGCAAGGCTTTGACATCCTTGTGGTCACCCAGCCGGCCCAGATTCTGGACCTGGCACAGTTCACCGCCTTCGGCATCGACCCGCGCAAGAAGAAGGTGGTCGGACTCAAGTCGATGCAGCATTTCCGCGCTGCGTTCGAGCCGATTGCCTCCAAGGTCATCGTCTGTGACAGCGGGGCTTTGTGCTCGCCGCACTATGCGCGCAAGACCTACGCCAAGATACCGCGCCCGATGTTCCCGCTCGATCAGGACATCGATCTGGCGCAATGGCGCAGCCGGCACGCCGACGCGCTTCCGGCCTGAGAGCGTGAGTCGATGAACGACGCCGCAGGGGGCACACCCGATCCTGCGTGGCGTGTGGCACTGGCGGGCATGGTGTCATTGGCGGTGGCCATGGGCATCGGCCGGTTCGCTTTTACCCCGCTGCTGCCGATGATGTTGTCCGACGGTGTCATCGACCTGGCCACGTCCAGCTGGCTGGCCAGCGCCAATTACCTGGGCTACCTGGTCGGCGCGCTGCTTTGCACGTTCCAGCCGCTGGTCTGGCGCCGCATGGGCTGGCGCGGTGCCGTAAACCTCACCGCCATGGTACGCGCTGGCCTGGTCGCCACCACGGTGCTGACGCTGGGCATGGCCTTGCATCTGCCGACCCTGTGGCCACTGCTGCGCTTCCTGGCCGGTGTCGCCAGTGCCCTGGTGTTCGTCTATGTCTCGACCTGGAGCCTGACGCGGCTGGCGCAGATGCAATTGCCGGAAATGGGTGCGTTGATCTATACCGGTCCGGGTGCCGGCATTGTCATCAGCGGCCTGGCTGCCAGCGTGATGGTGCAGTGGCAACAATCAGCGGCCATGGGCTGGCTGGTTTTCGGTCTGCTGGCTTTACTATTGTCGGCACTGGTATGGCCGGTGTTGCGCACGGCGCCCGTCCCGCTTGATATCCCGTCAGCAGCGGCGTTGACGCCCCTCACCCTGTCGGTCCATACCCACAGCCGCTCCGAGCTGGTCCTGCTGGCGCTGGCTTATGGGCTGGCCGGTCTGGGCTACATCATCAGTGCCACCTTCCTGCCGGTCATCGCACGCCAGTCAATTCCCGGCTCGCCCTTGCTCGACCTGTTCTGGCCTATCTTCGGCCTGGGCGTCATCATCGGCGCGCTGGTCGCATCGCGAATCCGCGGGCCACTCGACCTGCGCCTGCGGCTCGTGGTCTGCTACCTGATTCAGGGCAGCGGCATCGTCGTGGGTCTGGTCTGGCCGACCAGTGCGGGATTCGCCTGGGGCAGTCTCCTGCTGGGCTTGCCGATGACGGCCATTACCTACTTCGCAATGCAGGAGGTACGCCGAATCTCTCCGCAGCAGCCCGCCAGCCTGATGGGCCTGCTGACGGCCGTCTACGGTCTGGGCCAGATCGTCGGACCGCCGCTGGCCGCGACATTCCTGGCGCGCAGCGCATCCGTCGAAGCGGGCTTCGGTGCGGCGTTGGGTGTGGCCGCCGCGGTCTTGCTGCTCGGAGCCGTCATGTACGGCGTCATGGTGCGCCGCTATCCGGTGCACGGGCGCTGAGCATTCGAGCATCAATGCGCGCCATCGGGTTGCCGCTTTTCAGTCCTGCGCCAGATCGACGGCCTGGCGTGCATCGAACCGGATCAACCCGGCCGAGAACTTGGCGCCGGCTGCAAGCCGGTTGCGCAGCAGACCGTAGGTGTCGACATCAAAGGCCATGGGCTGGCGACTGGACAAAACCTCGTGCAAATCGGCTTCGTCCTGCACCGTCGCCAGATGACACCAGTGGTCGAACACATGAATGTCGGTGCGACCACTGGCCGGGTCGAACTCGCGCAGGCCGACCGGACCGGGAAACGGCCAGTCCTGCAACTTGTGGGCTGCCAGCGCCAGTCGCACGCGTAGCAGATGTCGGGCCAACGGCTCCTGGCCGCAGCAGGCACCGGCGCAGCGCCCGATCTGGTGTCCAAAACAGCGGCCCGTACTGGCTTCCAGGCCCAGCAGACGCGCGCACAGGCCATGGACTTCGGCCAATGCCAGCAGCGCTTCGCGCGCCGCCCTGGCGGACTTGAAGATGCCATAAACCTGCCCGAGCTGGTCGGGCATGAGTGCACTGGTCTCGATCAGCCGCACCTGCGGTCGATGGTGTGCGTCGTCGGCTAGCTGCCAGACACATAAGGCCGGCGTGCGGCGCAGTTTCCGGTTGTATTTGGGTTGCAACTGCTTGACCAGTTGCGATTCGCGCAGCAACGCTCCCAGCTCTCCGGCGGTACGCTCAAACTCGACCCGCCGGGTCTCCTGCGCCAATCGCATGTCGCGACCGCTCTTGGGAACGGCCTGGAAGTGCGCTACCACACGGGCGCGCAGATGGATGCTTTTGCCCACGTACAGCGGCTGCGCAGTTTCGCCATACAGCAAGTAGACGCCGGCGGCATCGGGAATGCCGTGAACCGCCGTCTCCAGATGCGGCGGAAGGCTTGCGGCACTGGCGACCAGCGCACATGCGGCATGCTGCAACGCTTCGCCTCCGAGTTCGCGCCGGGCCAGTTCCAGCCATTGCAGCACCGCGTCGACATCACCCATGGCGCGGTGACGTGCATCGCTGTGCAGGCCATGGCGGCGCATGATCGCGTCCAGGCCGTGGCTCTTGTGCTGCGGATACAACCTGCGTGACAGCCTGACCGTGCACAGCAGCCGAGTACGCAGGTCGATCTCCAGGCGCTGGAATTCGTTCTTCAGAAAGCCATGATCGAAGCGCACGTTGTGCGCCACCAGCACGGTGTCGTCAAGCAACTCCAACAGGCGTGGTGCCACTTCGGCAAAGGCCGGCGCGTCGCGCACCATGGCGTTGTCGATACCGGTCAGCGAGGTGATGAATGGCGAGATACGCGTTCCCGGGTTCACCAAGGTGCTCCAGCGCACCACTTCCCGCCCCTCCTCCACCCGTACCGCCGCAACCTCGATGATGCGGTCCAGCGACGGATTTCCGCCGGTGGTTTCCAGGTCGAGCATCAGGTAGGACTGGAGCATGGGGCGATTGTGCATGCATGATGCGGCGCCCCCTGGCAGTCTCGCCGCCGACCGATCCTTAGCCGCCTTCCCGGGCGCGGCAGAACGACCCGTCGTCTGGCAGCCGCGCCCACTGCTGCACAATCGCTGCAGCAGCTGCGTCGCAGCCAATCTGACCTTCCGATGCGGTTGGCGCGCCGCGCGCTGCAAGTTCCAGCCGTTCGGCCGCCCGGCCCAGAGCCATGGCGCCACTCATGAACGCGGCACCCTTGATGCGGTGCGCGATGACCTGCTGTGCCAGGGTGTCGCTTGCGGCCACCGCCAGCTGCAACAGCCGCAGTTGCTGGCCCATGCTGCTGCAAAACGTGTTCAGCACAGCCGCGATCACGCCTGGCGCATCGCCGAACATGGCTTCGAGAATCTCAGGGGCGAACGCCGGCTCTTGCGCTTGCGGGTCGATATGGCCGATGTTGCGCATGGCATCGCCGTCAGGTCGTGGCCGGGAGATGCTGACGCAGCAATTCGCGCATCTCGGCAAACCGGAAGGGTTTGGTTACGTAGGCACTCGCGCCCATGGCCACGGCCGTGTCCAGCCGCTCGGGTTCGGCACTGGCAGACAACATGATGAACGGCAATTGGCGCAAGGCCTTGTCCGACCGCAGCGCCGCCAACACGGCGAAGCCATCCATGCGCGGCATCATGAAATCGCAGATCACCAGTTCTGGCGTCGCGGCTTGTATGGCCTGCAGTCCGGCCACACCGTCCTCGGCAAACGCCACCTCGTGCCCCTCCAGACGCAGAAAGCGCACCAGGTTGTCCCGGATCTGCACTTCGTCCTCGATGATCAGGATCCGCGCCATGCTCAGGATTGCGGTATCCGCACCGTGAACTGGCTGCCGGCGCCCTCCACCCTGTGGACAGACAGGGTGCCACCGTGCAGGTCAACTGCGTTCTTGACGATGGCCAGGCCCAGGCCCGTTCCGTGGATGGCGCCCACGTTGCTGGCACGATGGAAGGCTTCGAACAGGTACGGCAACTCATCGGCGGGGATGCCAATGCCGTGGTCCAGCACTTCGAACACCACCGCCCGGTCTTCTTGCCGGATGCGAAAACGCACATCACCACCTTTCGGTGAATACTTGATCGCATTGCCGAGCAGGTTGACGAAAATCTGGCTTAGTAACTGCTCGTCGAATACCCCTTCGCACTCACCCGGCGGGAAATCCTCCACCAGTACGCAGCCCGTATCCGGATGCTGTGCACGCACTGAGGCCATCAGACTACGGCACTGTGCAAGCAAAGCGATAGGTGTCGGCTTGAACTCGACCATGCGGGCTTCTGCGCGGCCAATCAGCAGCACCCGTTCCAGCATGCTGGTCATCCGGTGCACGCCCGCCTCGATCGTCTCGATGATCTGCAGTTTGTCAGCCGCCGAGAGCCGTGCGTCGTAGTAGCGCAGCAGTTCCGCCGACGACAGGATGCCGGCCAGCGGCGTACGGAACTCATGACTGGTCATCGATACGAAACGCGAGCGCAGCTCATTGAGTTCGCGCTGGCGGCTCAAAGCAGCCCGGGTCTCGTCTTCGCCCTGGCGGCGCTGAGTGATATCGATGAAGGTCCAGATCACACCGGAATCCGGGTCGCGCTCACGCACGCAGCGCCCGGCCATCTGTACCCAGAAAATTTCGCCGCTGCGCCGCTGCAGCTGGCGCTCATGGTTGAAGCTGCCGTGGGTCAGCAAGGCCTGTTGCTGTTCACTCCCCATTCGCTCCCAGACATCGCTATCCGGGTGAACTCTGGCGGTCGACTGCCCGATCAATTCCTCGCGGCTGTATCCGAGCATCTCGGCAAACTTGTCGTTCACCCATTCGTGCCGGCGCCCAACGGTCAACACGATTCCGACCAGGGCACTGTTGAGGATGGCTTCGCGCTCCGAAGACGTTTTGAGCAACGTCGATTCGAGCTCCTTGCGCCGCGAAATATCCATTACCACCCACACCGTGCCCTGGCTCAGATCAAATTGGTTCACGGCCTTGCCCGACAAAGAGGCCCATATCGAGGTGCCATCGAGTCGTCGCATGCGTACCTCGGTTTCGAATACCTGCCCGTTACGGATGCTCTCGGCCACTCGTCCACCCACGTACAGGTACTGTTCGCGAGATTCGTAAATTGACTCGATCGTCACCAGCCGGTGGTTGTCATGATCAGCGCCGAAGATCTGCAGCATGGCTTCGTTGGCCCAGCGGAATCGTCCTTCTGGTGTCAGGAAGGCAATGCCCACGATCGAGCTTTGCAAGATGGTCTCGCGCTCCTGCAGCGTGTTCTTGAGCTCCTCCTCCAGCGCCTTGCGGATGGTCACATCCGAGAAAAACGTCAACGTGGCCAGCTCGCCGTCCCAGGGAACAATGGTCACCCCGATGTCAACCCAGCGCACCGTGCCGTCGGGCAGCAGCAAGCGGATCTCGTACCGGTTCGGCACCGGCTGACCTGCCAGGCGAAGCTGGCGGCGGGCATCGACGATCGTCTGGTCGTCGGGATGGATGCGGTGCAGGTAGCCCTCACGCATCATGTCCTCGACCGACATCTGCGCGATCTCGGCGGCGCGCCGGTTGGCGAACACAAAACGCCGGTCCTTGACGACGACCATACCGTCGTCGACATGTTCGACCACCGCCCGGTAGCGCTCTTCGGATCGATGCAAGGCCTGGTCCAGCGTCTTTCGTTGTGTGATGTCCGAGAAAAAGGACATCGTGGCAGGCCGCCCTTCCCAGGACGCGTTGGTCGAATGTGTCGCGAGCCAGCGCACACCCTGATCCGCGTCCAGCCGTCGGATCTCCGTATGTGCCGACAAGGGTGCGCCGGTCTGCCGCACCGCCAGCCGCTGCGCCACGGCGTCACGGTCTTGAGGATGAAGCAGATCAATGCTGCGCAGCCCCACCAGTTCGGCGCCGGGAACACGCAGGATCTCGCTG
>Ga0105048_10002175_pt1 | contig 31662 bp, 33 predicted proteins | sample MAT05_FD_78382 | JGI IMG/M metagenome (GOLD analysis project Ga0105048, IMG submission 78382) | Freshwater microbial communities from Lake Fryxell liftoff mats and glacier meltwater in Antarctica - MAT-05 | ecosystem: Environmental > Aquatic > Freshwater > Ice > Liftoff microbial mat | place... | reverse complement strand
TTTAAGTCTTTTGATATGGTTAAATCTCTCTTTGTTGAGATTCTCTATGGCGCTTTCTTCTCTTTTCCTAAACTCTTCGCTTATGGGTAAATCTCTAGCTATAAATCATTTCGGATTGCTATAACATTAAAGAATGGCATTTAAAGAGATAGAAAATAATGCATGATTGGATTATAATTGGGGGTGGTATCACAGGCATATCACTGAGCTATGAACTGCAAAAGGTAGGGCTTTCAGTATTGCTAATTGAGCAACATGAAAAGCTTCAGGGTGCAAGTAGTCTGGGTTATGGTGGAATCTCATACTGGTCTGGAACAACTCCACTTACTCGCCAACTTTGCGAAGAGGGACTTGCCCGACAAAGGGAACTATCTGACGAATTAGGAATGGATACTGAGTTCCGTGAGTTAGATCTACTGTTGACACTTGAACCTGATGCTGACTTGCAAACAATTCTCGCGCAATATGCTCAATGTGCGATCGCACCAACTGTCCTAGATTCTCAAGAGGCTAGCGATCGCGAACCTTTACTTAATGCGAAAGAAATCAATGGTTCGTTATTATTTCCTCATGCTCACATCAATCTCGATAGTTTTGTCAAGGCTCATAGCGAAGCTCTACAAAGGTTAGGTGGTAAGATTCTCTATGCCAAAGTTGAGAATTTATTACGGTCAGGCGATCGCGTATTTGGTGTAGCAACTGAGCAGGGAGACTTTCATAGTTCTCAGGTTGTAGTTTGTGCGGGAGGGATCTCACGCGCTCTTCTCAAAGCATCAGGTATTAATGCAAGAATCTATTTCACCCATGCGGAAGCGATCAATACAGAACCTGTTGAACTAGAACTACGCTCAATGGTGATGCCTGCAGATACTAAGAGATATCAGTTAGAAGCCGTAACTACAAATGCTGATCAAGATTCTAAGTGGGATATCGCTGGACAGGAACTATTGTCGCCTTCGGTCGATGCTGGAGCGATTCAATTTAGTAATGGTTGCATCAGGTTCGGACAGCTTAGCCGAGTCTTGACTGACCCATATGCAGAGATTAATCCCATTCAAAGCGAAGCAGCAATTCGTGCATATGTGAGCAAGGTTTTACCAAAAATCGCAGAGCTAAAAGGTAAATGGCGGAATTGCCTTGTTGCTTTTAGTAATGACAACTTGCCATTAGTTGGATCATTGCAAGGTTATGAGAATCTACATTTATTTTCAGGATTTACTAGTCCAACTGTCTATGTACCAGCATTGTCTAAGCGTTTCGCTGCTCATGTCACATGTAAAGCCGATAATATGATTCCTTTACTCTCTCCAAAGCGATTTCTAAATTTTTAAGTCTTGAATATTTTTGAATATTTTTGAATATCTAGACAGCGTTTCGTGCCAACCATCTACTACAGCAAATTGCGAACAAACGAACCACAATATTTTTGTAAAAGCCCCGCGAAGCGGGGCTTTTACAAAAATCTGGGTTTGGTTTCATCGCAATTTGCTGTAAGTGATAGCCATCTACTAAATGCTAGGCTCATCAAGATCAACTATCTGTCCATTAAAGAACTCAGCCATATTTCTGACTACCATATCTTCCTCGGACATGCCGACGTAGCCTTTAGTTTGCGTAGGCGGCATTTGTATAGGGTTATCAGCTACAGGGTTATCAGCATTTACTAATCGCTCTGAACTTGAAGGCGCAACAGGTGAAGGAGAAGAAACTGTTTGGCTGATCGGATTTGAATGGGCAATTGGTGGTGGAGCGATCGCAGGAGAAAGAGGCAGTGGAGCCTTAACATGTGCTTGATTCGCAAGAGCATCGGTTGCCACAAATTTAAACATTACCTTGATCGGACGCTGCAAAACTTTAGAGCAAACTTCTTCTACTTCTTTGCGCTTCTGCACTGCAATATTTCGAGTCGTCTCATCACGCTTACCACCTAAACCAATTTTGATGCTACTACTATCGATTTCTATAAAATGAGCTTGCATTTGCACAAAAATAGCTCTCGTTGGTGAGGGCAACATTGGTAATACACTTTGCCATAACTGATCGAGATCGTAACCAACTGAGGCAAAGTTATCTAAATCATCAACTTCTGTCGCAATTGGAGTTTCCGCAATCTGAGTAGAAGCGATGAAAGTGGCTGATGGTTTTGATATCGGTGCTATTTGAGGTTCAGAAATTGAGGGAGATGCGATCGCTTCTTGTTTTGACAGTGATGAAACTTGGGGAACAGGGTTATTTTTAGGGGCTTGGGGAGTCAGTTGGGGAGTTACAAGCGTGTTAGTGCGAGATGGAATAAATGGTTGTACTTGAGAAAAACTTGGAGCTTGAGATATAGAATTGGCTTGGGCGATCGCATTCATTGCTGAAGGCAATAAACCCATAAGCGTAACTTCTAGCCATAGACGTGGCTGAGTAGTATTGCGAATTTGTAATTCTGCTGATCGCAAATGTTGTTGACCGAGCAAAATATTAGAGATTGGTAAACCTTGAGCCAATTGAATCAATCTTTCCCAGCCAGAACTGGTCATGGCTACAAGGTCGCTGCGATCGCTAGCTGTTTTGGCAATTAATAAGTCACGATACACATTTGCCAAATTTTGCAACACAATTAAAGGTTCACGTCCTCGATCCATAATCCTACGCACATAATCAATTAACTGCGTGGAATGATCAGCCGCGATCGCCTCAATTAATGACAGCAAATCCTGCTCAGGCACAGAACCCACCAATTCCCATACGGCTTCAATCGTAATCTCTCCATCCAATAAACTCAATTGATCGAGCAAAGATTCCGCATCACGCAGCCCACCCTGAGCAATCTGAGAAACCAATGTGATTGCTTCAGTATGTATATTAATATTCTCATTTGTAGCAATCTTCCCTAAATGCTTCACCATCGCATCAAGCGGAATTCGCCGAAAGTCAAAACGCTGACAGCGCGAAATAATCGTCGGTAATACGCGCTGCGGATCGGTAGTTGCGAGAATAAAAGTAACGCGATCGGGCGGCTCTTCTAAAGTCTTAAGCAACGCATTAAAGGCGGCGGTACTCAACATATGACAGTTATGTACTAGCAGTCCATTAGCAACAAAGTTATGATTATCTTCAACTTCAATGTCATAAACTGGTTCGTTACCAACGACTATTACAGATTCTACCCTCTCCAAACTTGTATTCCAGTCTCTCTCCGCATCCGCAAGAACAGGAGACAATATGTTCATCCCAGTTTTGATATTGCTTGCTTGTATCCATCTTGTTTCTGTCCGAATTAAATGATTACCTGTACATTGAATTGATCGCTGATTAGTTTTGATAATTAATGTGGGTTTTATTCCCCGATCTAACCAGCGTAAAACTTTTTTATATTCCCATTGCTTAGAGGCTTCGTTATAACTTAGGACTTGCTTACCTAACAACGATTGATCGTCAAGACGCATCAAACCTGTATTAGTTTGAACAAGTGTATCGCCCGTTAAACATTCGTCAATTATGTAAACCTTAAATCGAGCCTTAACTGGCGCAAACTGGGCGCGTTCGATGAGTTCACGGATATTATCGACACCTGTATTACTTGCCGCGTCGATTTCGGTAATATCCAGCGCATTACCATTGGCGATGCTGAGGCATAGCTCACACTTGCCACAAGGATGAGGAGTTGGATTGTCAGAGCTTAGGCAATTGAGCGACTTTGCCATAATCCTAGCGCTCGATGTTTTACCAGTGCCTCTTGCCCCAGTAAATAAGTATGCGGGTGCGATCCGCTTCGTGTTTAGCGCATTTGAGAGGGTGTGCGCGATCGCCTCTTGCCCAACGAGGTCAGCAAAGATTTGGGGTCGATATTTATGATGTAGCGGCTCATAGCCCATATGGATATGATGACATTAAGCATTTCTGGTCAAATATAACACTCACCAGTATCGCTAAATAGATTAGGTTGTTATATAGAGTACTTAACTTCACGTATCACTAACTATCTCAACAGGATAGCGTAACTAGTGATTTTTGAGATGATCCCGAAGAAATTGCTAAGAAATTAGAAACAAAAGATTAGAAACAATCGCACATCATTTTAAAAATTAGATGCAATATAGAATGGATATAGCAATTTTTCCTAATTTTAAAGAATGAGATGCTAGTAAGCTCCCACAAATAGTCTCAAAAGTCTCAAACCCACTTTACAGGAGCATTGCGATAGGGAAACCTAATCATGAAAAAGAATAATTTAATTTCAATTATCGTTATTATTGGTTTAATTATTGCCGCTAGTATTTGGTACGGTCGCAACAATCACTTATTACCTGTTGCCGCAGGTGATGAGGCTCTTTTGTATGACGGACTGTTTAATACAATCTTGGCGATCGCTTTTGGATTTTTCCTCGTTGTTGAAGGAGTCTTAATATATTCGATCGTTAAGTTTCGCCATCGTAAAGGTGATGACACTGACGGTCCTGCTATCCATGAAAATCTCAAGCTTGAAATCGCTTGGACGGCAATCCCTACAGTAATTGTAATGTGGGTAGCAATCTATAGCTTTGATGTCTATACCGCTATGCAAGGCACGCAAGACATGAGTGGTATGGCTCACGGCGGAATGCATCAAACTGTTGCCCAAGCTGAGAATAAAACTGGAAATAAAAAGAGCGGAATGCCTATAGCGAATGCGACTCTCGCATCGGCTAATAGTGAAGGAGTGCTGATGGCAGGTACGCTCCCTGCGGGGATGGGTGATGTAGTCAATATCGATGTCAGCGCTATGCAGTTTGCTTGGATTTTTAACTATCCTAACGAGATTGCGACGGCTGAACTCCATGTTCCTGTTGGCAAGAAAATACGCTTGAACATGACCGCTGTCGATGTTCTTCATGCCTTCTGGGTTCCGCAATTACGTATCAAACAAGATGTAATTCCTGGTCGTTCAACTTACCTCGAATTTACCCCTCGCGTTGTCGGTGAATATCCTGTAGTTTGTGCTGAGTTATGTGGGGCTTATCATGGTGGAATGCGAACGACGATGGTAATTGATACACCTGAAGACTATTCCACATGGCTAAAAGAGCAGCAAGAAGTGGCAAGTAACGATCCTGAAGCGATCGTCGCATCTCGCTCAACTTCACAAATGTCTGAGCAAGAATATCTTGCTGGTAAATTGGCTCAGATTGGTGATGATCATCACATGATGCATATGAGTCATTAATAAACATAAGTCATTAATAAAATAGCAATCATCTTAATAAACGATCTCTTATGACCCAAATACTCACACCAACTCAAAGTTCGGGCGCGATCGCAGAACCCCAAAAGACCCTTTGGTGGGAGTTCTTCACCTTTAGCGTCGATCACAAAATTATCGGGATTCAGTATCTCGTTACATCATTTATTTTTTATCTAATCGGAGGAGTGCTTGCTTCGATTGTCCGCGCTGAACTTGCAACCCCTGACTCTGATTTAATTGATCCCGCTTTTTATAACAGCGTGTTCACGATGCATGGCACGATAATGATCTTTTTATGGATCGTGCCTGCGGTGACAGGTGGTTTTGGTAACTACCTAGTACCCCTAATGATCGGCGCGCGCGATATGGCTTTTCCGCGTTTAAATGCGATCGCTTTTTGGTTAACGATTCCTGCGGGATTGTTGCTAATGAGCAGCTTCTTTTTTGGACCAGCTTCTTCAGGTTGGACAGCCTATCCGCCGTTGAGCATCTTAACAAATGAACATCTCGGTCAAGCAGTGTGGATTCTCAGTATTCTGTTGGTGGGAACTTCATCGATTTTGGCAGGTGTGAATTTTTTGGTTACGATCTGGTCGATGCGGATGCCAGGCATGGATTTGTTCAGTATGCCGCTATTTTGCTGGGCGATGATGGCAACCTCAGTTCTTGTAATTTTGGCAACTCCTGTTTTAGCAGGAGCAATGGTGTTACTTGGTTTTGACCTTCTAATTGGGACAAACTTTTTTAATCCCACTGGCGGAGGCGATCCAGTTGTATATCAACACTTATTTTGGTTTTATTCGCATCCCGCAGTATATGTAATGGTTCTGCCTGTATTTGGGATCATTTCTGAGGTTTTGCCTCCTCATAGCCGAAAGCCGATTTTTGGATATAAAGCGATCGCCTATTCCAGCATGATGATCTGTGCATTGGGCTTGTTTGTATGGGCGCACCATATGTTTACCAGTGGTACACCTGACTGGTTACGTATCTTTTTTATGGTGGCAACTTTACTGGTTGCTGTGCCAACGGGCATTAAGGTATTTAGTTGGGTAGCCACGCTTTGGGGTGGCAAGTTACGCTTAGAAAGTCCTTTGTTATTTGCGATGGGCTTTATTTCGACATTTTTAATCGGTGGCTTGAGCGGCGTTATGCTTGGCTCGGCTCCAATTGACATTCATGTGCACGATACTTACTTCGTCGTTGCCCACTTCCATTACGTCCTATTTGGTGGCAGTGTATTTGGAATTTATGCGGGACTGTATCATTGGTTCCCCAAGATGACGGGCCGAATGTTGAACGAATTTTGGGGCAAAGTGCATTTTGTACTGACGTTTATTGGAATGCATCTAACATTTGGTCCCATGCATATTCTTGGTTTACAAGGAATGCCTCGCCGAGTCGCTCAGTACGATCCCCAATTTGCGCCGATCAATGTGATTTGTACGATTGGAGCATTTATTCTCGCGATTTCCACAATTCCGTTCATAATTAATGCCGTTTACAGTTGGTTTAAAGGAGATCTTGCTCCTGCCAATCCTTGGAATGCTTTGACTATGGAATGGACAACTTCTTCACCACCAATTCCTCATAACTGGATTGGCAATCCTGTTTTAATCTCAGGTCCTTATGACTACGGTGAGGAATACAAGGAAACGATCAAAGAAGCTCTTAAGGAGGCGATCGCCACCTCACATCCAGCAACTTAGCGTCAAATTAGGATAGACAAAGAGCTGAAACCCCCTTGTCTATTCTATAAAAAGTTAATAACAAGGTGCATAAACGCCTTACCTATATTGTCCATTTATCCAAACATTTACCTATGCAAGGATCGATCGCTCCCGTTACTTCCCCGAATCAAGACGAAATTATTCTCGACCATACTACCGAAGCTGGTCATGCAGAACATCCAGATTTAAGAGTTTTTGGATTAATTGTCTTCCTCGTTTCGGAAGGAATGCTATTTTTTGGATTATTTGCCGCTTATTTGACTTTCCGTTCAGTTGCCACATCTTGGCCGCCCGAAGGAACCCCCGAACTTGAACTCTTACTACCAGCGATTAACACGATTATTCTGGTATCGAGTAGTTTCGTTATTCACCAAGCCGATCATGCGATTAAAGAAAACAAAGTAAAAGCTGCTCAGTTATGGTTTCTTGCCACCTTTATTATGGGTGCAATATTTATTGCTGGACAAATCTATGAATACCAGCATTTAGAGTTTGGGCTAACCACTAACTTGTTTGCCAGCACTTTTTATGTATTAACTGGCTTTCATGGATTGCACGTTATTATCGGCTTGTCACTGATTGCCACTGTGTTAGTGCGATCGTTAAAAGCAGGACATTACAGTAGTACCAGTCACTTTGGTATTGAAGCCGCGTCTGTATATTGGCACTTTGTCGATATTGTCTGGATCGTTTTATTTTTATTGCTCTACATCCTTTAAAGCTCAAAGTATAGGTGGCGTTCTACGCCGCTTATACTTTGATATTACTAATCACTTTTAACTTGCTATGCTCGAAAATATTTTGCGGGGTGACTTCACCCATTTACAAAGTGACTTACAAAAAGCATCTAGTAAATTAGAGTTTTGGTTATTAGCAACGTGGGTAAGCTTAATAGCCATTAATCTCACCCTTGTGGGACGATTAGCAGAAAATATTGACGAAACGGCAATCCAGATATTGACTTGGACAGTTGCGATCTTATTAGTTATTCGCAATCGCCCAAATTTAAAATTTGAAACTACACCATCAGCGATCGCGGTTGGTTCCTTACTGATTATTTGGGTACTAACTAAAAGTCTATTAACCCGTCGAATTACGGATGTTTTGTTTATCTTGACACCGATCATCGCAACTATCGGAGTTGCCTTAATTGCTTCAGGCTGGAAAGGTTTAAGGCAATATTGGCAACCAATCCTGCTTGCGGCAACCCTAGGCATACCGATTACTTTCTTATTTGCCGCGATCGAAAAAATAATTCCCGTAAATGTCTTTACTGCTCAGTTCGCAAATTCGGCACTGTGGTACGGAGGAGTAAAAGTGGCTCAACAGGGAATTACAATTGTTAGTCAATATGGTGCAGTAGAAGTAGCGAGAGGTTGTGCAGGGCTGCCACCGATTTTAATGCTTGTTCGCATTACCCTAATGTTTGTATTGGTTTTCCCTGTATCACGCTTTCATATGTGGATTCTGTTTCCTTCCGCAGTTGCGATCGCATTTATAGTTAATTCTGTGCGTGTAGCCTTGCTAGTAATAATTTCTTTGCAGGCAGATTCCTTTAAGTATTGGCATTCAGGAGATGGCTCCCAAATCTTTTCAGTTGTGGCTGTATCTATCCTTTTAGCACTCTGTAATTGGCTAACTAGGGACGATGATGAATATGAAGAGGCTTGATACATTAAAAAGGAAAAGGGGCGCTAAGCGCCCCTTTTCCTTTTAGAGCTTTTAGAGATTACTTCTCAATCTTAAAAGAGGTAATGAAACGATCAACATCAGCAGTTGCGATCTTATCTTTAGCTCCTAATGCAAAGACCTGATACAGTCGATTGCCAGCAAGACAAAAACGCCCTTTCATTGATACATCTGTCGATTGAACTTTTCCGCCAGCCTCAAAATCACGGCATGGAACATCACCAAGTAAGAATTCCTTCTCAGATTTGATTTCTCCCTTGAGATTTGCAACTGAGCCTTTTACTGAATCCCCAAGTCCTTTCTGGATATCAGCAGGATTTGAAATTTTGTTTGGAAAGTCTGCATAGCCTACAAAATAGCCTGAATCATTAGATTCAGCAATCACCATATTCAGCTTGATCGTGCCCACATCGGTTTTTTGGTCTTGAGATTGCTCTTGCGGTTTACTTGGCAATTGCACACTAAATTTCCCAGTTGATGATTTGTAATCTTGCCAGCCAGCAGCATTGCTTGTCGGTAGCTTATCGTCAACCTTGGCTGTACTTGTAGGCTTTTCTAATGGTTTCTCTGAGGATGTTGCTGTAGGTGACGCTACTTTTGTGGGAGTTGCATTATCAGTTACAGGAGTAGATGGTGTGCAAGCACTGACTGTAAATAAGACTAAACCAGCAGCAAGGGAAATATACTTTTTCATATTTAACTAAGATATAACCTTCAGTTAGGTGATGGGCTTAAAGCTCGTTAGCTACTATATCTCGACTTGCAAGCGCTTTACCAAAAAGTAAAAGAGCCTTCTATGAGGGGCATTTTAGTTTCTACTCATTTTCATAGTCTGTATCTAAATCTTGATGTTCACTACGGCGAGACTCTCGACGATAACGCTTCTTAAGCAATCTTGGCTCCTGTTGTTGTTTACCATCACTTGTATCTTTGTTTTTGAGCGAAACATCAGCATTCGCAGTATTTTTGAGCTTTTGCTGACAGGCGATCGCCTCTTCTAAATAAGCGATGTAATGGTCGTATCGCTCCCAATCACCGCGCACAACACAATCTGGTTCGTCTCGACGATGTAAACAATTTTTAAAATGGCATTCCTCTCCCAAAGCCAGTCTTTGTCTTGCTTCAGGAAAGCAGTATGTTAATTCTTGAGGTGTAACCGTTAAATTGGGTTGCATAAACCCAGGCGTATCGGCAAGATAGCCGCCCGCAGGCAATGCAAACAGTTCGACATGACGGGTTGTATGCCGCCCATGTCCTAAGCGTTGCGAAACCTCACCAACACGAATTTGTAGACTTGGAACTAGTAAATTGATTAGACTGGATTTGCCAACACCTGAAAGTCCCGCAACGACAGTTACACCGATTTGTAAATGTTTGGCAAGATCTTCAATGCCTTCGTGGGTATAGGTACTAATGGCAATCGGCGGATAACCCCAAGACTTTAGGCGATCGCACCAAGCTTGCCATATTTCATCACTAACTAAATCGCGCTTGTTTAAGCAAAGCAAAACCTCGATCTGCATACTTTCAGCTTTTACTAAAAAGCGACTCAGTTGATGGGGTTCGAGACTCGGCTCAGCTAAAGAAAAAACTAATAAAATGCGATCAACATTGGCAACTGTAGGACGATCAAGTAGATTGCGGCGCGGCGCTACTTCCGATATGGCTCCACGTCCTCCTTGCCAATCTGGCTCCTCAATCGTGACGCGATCGCCGACACAGATTTGTTGACCAATTTTTTTGAGACGCGCACGTCTAGTACAGAGCAGTTCGTGAATAAGCTGACTCGATCTTTCTCCATTGTCAAAAAGCTGATCTAGGTGAAAAGCACGATCTAACATAACCTGATAAAAGTTGGCTTGTACAGCCAATACCGTACCTGTTAAAGCCAACATAGGACTATTGGGGTCATGCTTTTTGGATTGTTAATGCAAAAAAATGATCGCGCTCTTCAACGCCTTTTACCTTATGACCATCAGATACAAGACTATTGGGAACTTGCTCAATTGGTTCACCGCCATCAAGGAGAACTTCTAGAAATTGTCCAATTTCTAACTTTTCTAAATGCAATTTAGCCCGAACAAAACTGAGTGGACAGGGAACACCACGCAGATCGATGGACTTACTAACCTGAATACACATAGATTTTCCCTATTTTTGATTGCCAAAGATACCGCCCAAAATATCACCAATTCCGCCCTTACCCGCATTACCAATCTGCTTTTCTTTTAACTTTTCAAGGGTCTCGCGTTCTTCATTACCAATCTTAGTAGGAATATCGACCTTTATTTTAATCATATGGTCGCCTCTAGCTACAGGGTTGCCTAGCTTTGGCACACCTAAACCTTCAAGGGTAAGAACTGTGTCAGGTTGAGTGCCTGAGGGGATGGTCAGAGGTTTTTTTCCATCAACAGTATTAACTGCGATCTTGTCACCCAAAATTGCTTGCAGATAGCTAATCTTAATCTCAGAGAGAATACTAATTCCTTCTCGTTCAAACTCAGTATCTGCTTGGACAAACAAGTAAACATAAAGATCGCCTGCGGGACCGCCACGTTGTCCTGCATCTCCTTCATTGGATACACGCAACCTTGTACCACTATCGACCCCAGCTGGAATCGTAATTTTGAGTTTTTTGGTAACTTGATTTAGTCCCAAACCATTACAGGTTTCACATTTATCTTCAATGGTTTGTCCCGTACCGTTACAAGTTGGACAAGTCGAAACTTGAGTAAAACTACCAAAAGGGGTACGAGTTGCACGTCGTACTTGACCACTTCCGCTACAAGTGCCACAGGTGCGAGGTCTTGTGCCAGGTTTTGCACCTGAACCACCACAAGTACCACAGGTTTCAAGGTGAGAAATTTTGATTTGCTTTTCGCCACCAAAAACCGCTTCACGAAATTCCAGTTTCAGATCAAATCTAAGATCTTCACCACGTGCAGGTCCACTACGGCGGCGAGCTTGCTGTTGCTGTCCCGTACCTGAAAATCCACTAAAGAAGCTTTCAAATATATCAGCGAATCCGCCCATATCGCCCATATCAGGCGAGCCACCGCCACTTGATACACCAGCTTCGCCAAAGCGATCATACTTTGCGCGAGTCTCTGGTTCCGAGAGAACTTCATAGGCTCGGTTAATTTCTTTAAATCGCTCATCTGCCCCCGCTTCTTTGTTGACATCGGGGTGATATTTTCGAGCTAAACGTCGATATGCTCGTTTGATCTCCTCTTTGTCAGTACCGCGCTCAACTCCAAGGATTTCGTAATAATCACGCGCCATACGGGGTTTCTCTGTCGCCTAAAGGATTCATGGACAATAGTTAGTTCTAGTTTAACCTAGCACTTATCGTTTGTTTGTGGATATTTATAAGGGGTACGTTTTACCGCACATGTTTTACCGCACATTTCGTTGTCAAAAGTAAAAACTCAGCGAAGCATAACTTTTAATATTACTAAGGCTTAGTCTTTACACTTACATTCCCTTGATTGACTAAAGTTTGACAAGCTAGACGGTAATTATTTGGTTTACTTTTGAGTTTTTTTTCTTCAAATTCTGTTCTTGCTGAAAGGTTTTCAATACCGTCAACAATCTCAACAACACAGGTGGCACATTGACCATAACCATTACAGTTAGTGAGCTTCGCAACAAATTTGTAGATATCAATGTTGTTCTCAAGTGCTTTGATACGAAGGTTAACGCCATCCATTGCGATTACTTCTTTACTTTCATTCACAAACTTAATGTTTGCCATATATACAGCCTATTGAGGGTTTGAGTGATGCAGATAATTTTTTGAAAGTGCCGCTTCGCGGCACTTTCAAAAAATTATCTGGGTTTTATGTCAGCGCAAGGCGCTGCAACTATTAATTCTTTGTTAACTTTTATTACTTATTTAATATCTTATCAGTAGAGGGTAGACGCGAGTTATGACCTTGAGATCTTTTCAAGCGATGGCAGCGCTTAATACCGCCATCTATTAAAATTATTGTTATGGCTACATTTCCTTCACATTTAGACATTAAGGCTCTTGCTGATGACTTGCATAAGTTGGTTGATAATCTCGAATCGACCAAACATGGAGAGCTAATTTATAGTGCATTACAAGCGATCGCCCAAATCAGTCAGACGAATGCGGAACGACTAGACTGGAAAATCTTGGTAGGTTCATTGCAGGATATGCGTCAGGCGATCGCCATGTTTTATCCACATCGCTTTAATCGTAAAGTCAGTATTTTTGGTTCGGCACGTACCGCTCACAATGCTCCTGAATATCAGCAAGCCTATGAATTTGCTGAAAAGATCACTAAACAAGGATTTATGGTGATTACAGGTGCAGGGGGCGGGATTATGGCGGCTGGGAACGAGGGTGCTGGTAATAATTCTTTTGGTTTAAATATTAATTTGCCTTTTGAGCAATCGAGCAATGGATTTGTGTGGGAGGCTTCGCGATTAGTCAAATTCAATTATTTTTTTACTCGTAAATTATATTTTGTAAAAGAAAGTGATGCGATCGCACTTTTTCCTGGAGGGTTTGGGACGCAGGATGAATTTTTTGAATGCTTGACGCTTTGTCAAACAGGACGAACAACTCCGCGTCCGATGGTATTGCTAGATAAGAAACAAGGTAATTACTGGAAGGATTGGGATGAATTTGTCCAAAATAATTTGCTCGAAAGGGGGTTAATTACTAAAGAAGATCGCAGCTTATATAAAATTACTGATGATGTTGATGAGGCTTGCAATTTCATTAACTCGTTTTACAGTGTTTATCATTCTTGTCGATGGATTGATGATGTATTTGTAATCCGTTTGCATATTGAAATTACTGATGATCATCTTGATCGCTTAAATAAAAAGTTTAGCGATATTCTGATTACAGGGAAGATTGAGCGCAGTCAAGCATTAGCAATGGAGTCAAATGAGCCGCATATCATGGATTTACCCCGCTTAATTCTGCATTTTAATCAACATGATTTTGGTCGTTTATATGAGTTAATTGCTGCAATCAATGACAACTGCGACAATAGCAATCCAATGCTTTGCCACCCTGAACAACGCTAACTAAAGAATGTTACAGCCTATTGAGAGTTTGAGTGATACAGATAATTTTTTGAAAGTGCCGCTTCGCGGCACTTTCAAAAAATTATCTGGGTTTTATGTCAGCGCAAAGCGCTGTAACTAAAGAATGTTAACTAAAGTAAAGGCATCGCTTCAGGACATTTACAAGAATCAAGGCTTACAAAGTAAGTTAAATCAATTAGAGAAAATGTATTTGAGAAACTTTGAGCACTTTTTTAGTCCTCTGCAATGGCAAATTATCTTAACAACGGCGCAAATTGCTCATGATCTAAATTTAAGAGCGTTTGCAGTGGGTGGGATTGTCCGCGATGCAATATTTAGAGATGCCATATTTAGAGATGGACAAAAGTCACAAGTTTTTCCTAAAGATTTAGATCTGGTATTTGATGGAGCAGAACAAGCAGGAATAAAAGTAGCGATCGCTTTGCATGAGATTTTTCCTGAATCAAAATTGCAAATCCATGAAAAGTTTCAGACTGCGGAATTGTTATGGCAAGATTTTGCAATCGATATGGCGACGGCGCGGCGCGAGACTTACGACTATGCTGGAGCTAATCCGCAAGTTATCGCAACAACATTGGCAGAGGATTTAGGACGGCGAGATTTTACGGTGAACGCTCTGGCTGTAAAGCTTGATTCCAGACCTTGCCCTACATTTGAAGTGATTGATCGATTTAATGGTTTAGAAGATTTAGGGAATAAACAAATTCGAGCTATTCGTGAGGGAAGTTTTGCCGAAGACCCTCGCCGTTTGTTTCGCGCCGTGAGATTTGCGGTACGTCTAGATTTCGCGATCTCACCTGAAACCTATGCCGAAATTATGGCTACTACTTCTAGTGGACTGCATGATGCGATCGGTGGAGCAAGGTTACGCTCAGAGTTGCTTTACACCTTGTCAGAATTCAAGGCAGGACAAATGTTTGGGTTACTACAAGGGTTAAATATATTGCGATGCATTCATCCAGATTTACGATTGCCTGATGATTTGCACAATTCTTTTAGTCGTCAATGGCGGCGATCGCGATATTGGCTAAGTTTACTCAATCGCTTACAGGACAAAACACATTTATCAATTCAATCACCAATTCAGTTAGGTGTGGAGTTATTGATATCTTACTTGCCATATCAAATCTCTATCCAACTCGATCTTGGTTTAACTCCTGAACAAAAAACTAGGCAAATTAAATTAGCCGATTTACTAATAAATCTACAGAATTTAGCTAATAAATCTCACAAAATTTCGGAAATCACCCAAAATCTGCAAAGATTTGATACTCAGACTTTAATCTTGGCAGGTTCTAAGTGTGAACCTACTCAACGACGAATTCTCTGGGATTATTTAATGAAATGGCAAATGGTCAAATCACCGTTAACAGGTACAGATCTCAAAAAGCTGGGCTATGTCACAGGTAAACAGATGGGAGAAATATTACAGCGCTTGCAGTGGGCAAAGCTTGATGGTGAAATTACCAATAAGGATGAAGCGATCGCCTATCTTTACAGCCAAAAATAAAAGGTACTTCGGATTCCTTTACTCTTAAACAGCTTGGCGGTTGCTATAAAATGTTATGCATAGCTTTCAACGCCAATTAGCAAAGCCAAATAATAAAATTTAGGACAGACAATATCATGAGAGGCGGTATCCGCATCGGCAGCATTTCTGGCATTCCCCTATACGTTGACTCATCATGGTTTCTCATACTCGGCTTTCTAGCTGTTCTTCTGAGTGCTGCCTATACTAAGTTATCGCCATCTTTTTCATTAGGCTATGGAGCGATCACCGCAATTCTTTTCTTCTTGTCGATCGCTCTAAATAAAGTTGCCCATGCTCTTATGTCTAAAGCTCGTGGCGTAGAAATCAATACTATAAATATTCAGTTTATGGCTGCTGCCTCTACGGATGAGCGCGAATCTAAAGATCCGTTCTCAGTATTTAGTATTGCGATTTCAGGCCCTTTTGTAAGCTTGTTTTTAAGTGCAATTGGTTTCTTATCTGTTTGGCTAATTGCTGGAGAAGTCATTTTTTCTAGCAATTCCAAAATAATTGATGCTTTACCCGACATTATCGGCAGTGTTCGCACGATATGGACATTAGTTGCCTTAAAATTTGCTGAAATCAACCTTATCTTCGGTGTGCTTAGCCTAATTCCTGCATTGCCATTTGAAGGTGGAAATATTCTTAAAGCTGTCATTTGGAAACTGACAGGCGATCGCTTTGTCGGTATCCGTTGGGCAGCGAGATCGGGACAGTTTTTCGGGATCTTAATGATGATTTTTGGAGGCTTACTATCATTCAGCAGTTTTAGTGGAATCTTTTTAATCTTTTTGGGATGGTTTCTCTTTGGTAGTGCAGGTAGCTATCTTTATCTCAACAATTTGCAACAAGCACTACTCGAACTTGATGCCGAATCGACAATGACACGCGATTTTCGCTTAGTAGATGCAGAAATCTCATTGCGAGATTTTGCGGATAAATTTTTGCTAATGGAAGATAAGGACGCAACTCCCATTTATATCGCTTCGTCCAATGGGCGCGATCGCGGCATTATCTCCTCCGAAGCAATTCGCCATATTGACAGCAACGAATGGCAATCACAGTCTTTACTATCTCTCACCAAACCCCTTGATGAAATCGATACGGTCGGACTTAAAGATAAAATCTCGGCAATTGTGAATCTGCTTGAACAAAAACAATTACGTTATTTGATTGTGCGATCGTCTGTGGGATCGGTAGCTGGAGTAATTGATCGCGGTGATGTGATTAAAGCCCTAGACGGTAAACTTCGTTGGCGTATACCCGCAGACTATATTAAACAAATAAAAAAGGATGGTAAGTTCCCCGCTAACTTTCGTCTAGTCGAGATTTGTGAGCAGTTAACTAAAACATAGCAAGAGAGGTACTTTGAATCCTTCTTACTTACTGTAAATTCATCAGAGTTTTTTAAAATCCGTCAGACCCCAAATCTTTTGAAAAATCTTCAAGAGTAACAAAATCTGACGATGGTTTTGTCACTGAGCCACTTAAAGTGATCGTTTCCATATTTCCTAATATGCGCTCTATAGTGACTGCTCCAAGATCAGAATCTAAAGAATTTGTATTTTTATCCTCATTGATGGCTTTGTCTTCAATAAGTTGTTTAGTCTGATCTTCCTCATTTATTAACATCAGTAATTTCTCTAAACTTTGTTTAGGGATTCTTGATTTAATTGCATCAATATTATTTTCTTCTAACTCAGTTACATCTGATTCCAGAGAATTACTATTAGGTGATCGCTCTTCAAATGAAAAATTATCAAATAAATCGCCATCTAAATCATTGGGTACTGTTTCATCATTTACTTGCTGAACTATTTGATTCGCAGATTGATTCGCAGATAATTCTACATTACCAGAATCCATAAATTCATCAAATAAGGAATCAGATAAATTGGCGATTTCGGTTACTTCCTCAGTAAATAGTGAGTCAGGCAAATCAGCAATTTCGGTTACATCATCAATTACTTGTAAAGCTGGTGATGAAGATTCTGGCAAATCATCAAACAACGAATCGGCAGTAATCGAGTCTAAATCAGATTCTAAACTTACATTGATATCTGAATTAGTACTCAAGTTTTCAACGTTAACTTGAGGATTTTCTAAGTTAGAAATATTTGTTTCTGGATAAACAATTGGTTGAGGTGCAGGTTTTTCTAAGTCTAATGTCAACCCTTGATGTTTATCTTCTGGATCATTTTGATCTTCAGCAGGTTCTAAAAATATCTTAGAAACAAGCCGAATTTTAGCTTTTTGCCATTGTTGACCAGGTTGTAATATTGATAGGTTTGTAATTACCTGATCGCCATGTTCGTCAGTCTGGCTAGATTCGGCGATCGTATCAAGCAGACTACGCAAGTTGGGATTAGACGCAACTGCTGCAAACAAAAAACTTGGCTTACTGATCACCTGAATTAATTCAGTGAGTGTAGTCAAGCATCGGACAGTACCAACCTGCTCGTCTGTAAACCGTACAATAATGTCTTGATATTCTTGCAAATTTTGCTGAATTTGAGATAACTTTTGTACTAGGATAATCCCTTTTTGATTTTTAACAAGATTCATATTTTGAACAATTTCAAAATCAGAAGTATCGGCAATTTGTGGAATTGGTAAGACTTCTTTCGTGTTATTACCGAGGTCAATCTCATTTTGCCATGCTAAATAATTATTGTCAGAGCGGTAGGTCAAAATTTTGACATGCTTTATTTGCTCGACTTGCAAAATCATCATACCCCGATGAATAATTGTCGCAACCGCTTTTTGATTCGGTATTTGGGCGGCATGCAAAGAAACTATAAGACATTCAGCTTTAAGTTCCGCTTCTGCATGGATACCTTTGGATGCTAGCGATCGATTGATCAAAGCCGCGATCGCTTGGGGATCGCCTTGCTTTGCCAATTCCATAACGCTCAGTTGTGTCATACCTATTCCCAATTAGCTACAAATTGCCCTAGCTGTTATAGATGTCTCGCATTTTTTATAGTACTAACCCGCTAAAAGCCAAACAATATTAGCTGCTTGAAGCGTCGTTTTACTCTTTGACCCTTAATCTGCCCTAAGCATCATAGCGATTTATCCATAGTCAAGATAGTTACTCTAAATGTAACTGACAATCTTACAAGTTTACGAATTTAGAGGCAAATTTTTTTTATAGTATCTATCATAAATTTAAAGAGAAAAAGGGGCGCAAAGCACCCCTTTTTCTCTTTTAGTTCTTGAGTATTAGAAGAAAGTAAATAAGGTATAAAGCACACTACTTACGCTCAGTTAGAGATCTTAGTCTTCGTATAGGCGGCATTCAGCAGCATCAGGATTATCGTCACAATACATTTCAAGAGAGTTTTTACCCTTTTCTTGCTTTTGATGCGATGCTTCAGCTTGCAACTCTTCAACAGCATCCCATGCAGCTGCGCATTCTTTAGAACCAGTACCGCTAACTTCGCAGGTTTCTCTGGCTTGTTTTAATTCGTCTTGAATCTTTTCTGTAATATTGCTCATGTATTTTGTCTATTCTCTGTATTTAAATCCTAACAGACTGATGCTGGATAACCATCATACGACAGGAGTAGAAAACCGCCTTGCAAAGGTTAGTAATTAGCCAATGCCTAAAGTAGATGGTAACATTCCCGCCAATATGATAAAGCCGATCCATACATTCTGACTAAATGCTTTTTGATATAACTCAGCAGGAATTTCAGCTTGGGCTAGTCTGTTACATTGCCATGTCCATATTATTGCTACCGATAGACATGCAAAGTAGTGTGCATAACCAAGTTGAATTTCCCATCCAAGCCAAATTAAGCATCCAAGTGCGATCGCCAAAAATATACTGATCGCTAATGTTATATATTTTCCAAAAAATAGGGCGCTGGAGTTAATGCCCACTTTGAGATCATCCTCACGATCGCTCATGGCATAAATCGTATCAAATCCCATTGTCCAAGCGATCACGGCTGTCCATAATTCCCAAGCATAGCGATCAAGTCCACCTGTAACTGCACTCCAAGGGATTAGTACGGCAAATCCCCAAGCGATCGATAGCACTAACTGCGGTACTGGGAAAAAACGCTTGCAAGCAGGATAAATCCCGATTACAGGGACAGCGGCAAGGCAAAGCCCAAAACTAAGCGGTGTTAAATAAGTCGAAAGCAAAAATGCACATAGCCCTGAAACAAACAATACGCCTATTCCCACTTGAATAGACAGTGATCGCTCGGCTAGAGGTCGGTTTTTAGTACGTTCAACTTGTGTGTCTATATCGCGATCCCAGAGATCATTAATCACGCAGCCTGCGGCGCTGGTTGCCAAGCTACCAAGAATCACGACACCCAGTAAATCAATTGGTGGAAGTTGTTGTTGTGTTTTTGATGCCGCGACCGTTGCCCATAGAGCAGGCAACATCAGAATCAGCCGTCCTGCGGGTTTGTGCCAACGCAAGAGACGCACGATCTTCTGAAATGTTGATTCATTATTGGTGATGCCAGAGGTCATAGAGAATAATTGCCAAGTTTTTTGAAGTACTTATATTTTAAGCAAAGTTGCTGATTACAAAGGTTTTCAGTATTGTTACGCTCTTACTTGGCTAATGAGTATCTCTAGTACTAGCAAAAGTATGAGGTTTTGAGATGCAATCAATTAAATTTATTTTCCAAAAGTCTTTAACTGTAATGCTTTTAGGGCTATTTTTGTCAGTGAGCGCTGGGGTAAATGGGAATAAGGCAGTAGCCGAACAGTTAACTACTGGCTTGACTGATGAGCTAACTAATGACAAAACTTGTGATGGCACTGGGGGGATTTTGGCATATGCAGAAACTAAAGACTACGCTCTCTATGTTTGTGCTGATGTCAAAGATATTTCTCAGCCTCGTTACTATCGCAGTGTAAATAAGAATGGCACTCTAGGGGTAAAGCTTAGTGCGAAAACTTATAATCCTAACCAAGGCACTTATTTTGAGTTTCATAATGGTGATTATGTATACATGCTACAGTTACCATCTGAAAACATTAGAAATCCTGTTTTAATTGTCGAGTTTCCTGATGGTTCTGGATATGAGCAGAAGATAACTCGCTTTTTAATAAATAGTGAGACGCGATCGCCTATATCCAAAAAGTAAAAAAGGCGGCGCATTGCGCCGCCTTTTTTGTCAAATATGTTAGTATTTATAGCCTGTTGGGGAATTAGCTCAGTTGGTAGAGTGCTGCGATCGCACCGCAGAGGTCAGGGGTTCGAGCCTCCTATTCTCCATTACCTAAAGCATTAATTAGAGCTTGATTTTGGTTATCGGTGCCAACTGTAATCCGTAACTTATCAGCTAGCCCTAATTGATTAAAATAGCGCACTAAAATTCCTGCTTCTTTTAGTTTTAAATAAATCTGCTCAGCATTACCTTTGGGCGGTGTAGCGAGCAGAAAATTACCGTGAGACTCTAGTACCGTATAGTCAAGATTTTTTAGATCTAAAGTAAGTTTGGTGCGTGAGATTTTGACTTTTTCCGCATTAGCCTTTTTATAGTCTTGATCACGAAAAGCAGCTGTTCCTAAAGTGATCGCGATCGCATCAATGTTATAGCTATCTTTAACTTTGAATAGCCCTGCCAAAAGTATAGGATTTGCTATGCCAAAACCTAAGCGTAACCCTGCTAACGAGTAACCTTTCGACAAAGTGCGTAACACAATCACGTTGTCAAACTCATGCACTAATTGCAACGCCGAATATTCAGCAAAATCGACATAGGCTTCATCGATCGCCACTATTCCTGATACGTGTTGCGCCAATTTACGTAAATCATCTAAAGGGACAGCGTGACCTGATGGACTATTAGGAGAAGCAATAAAAGTCACAGCACCATTTGCAGCTATAAGTTCAGCGATTGGTAACTGAAAATTTTCATCATATGGGACTTCTACAATTTTTGCAGGCTGCATTGCCGATAAGGTTCGATAAAGTACATAGGTTGGCATAGGATATACAACTTTGCGATCGCTACCTTCAGCGCAAGCTCTGATCAAAATATTTAAAACATCATCGCTGCCATTTCCCACAATCACCCAATCCGCGGGTACATCCAAAACATCGCTTACAGCTTGACAAAACTCATGGGCAAATGGATCGGGATAGCGCCGCAAAGAATCACCATCAATGTTTTGTAAGGCAGCGATCGCTTTAGGCGAAGGCGGATAAGGATTCTCATTAGTATTTAGTTTAATGACTTTGATGCCAGACTTTGGTTGCTCCCCTGGAACATAGCCAGTCATCGCATCAATAGCAGGGCGGAAGTAGCTCATAGCAAATAGTGAAAATTCGTGTCAGGGCTACTATTGTATCGCGATCGTCACAGTGCAAACACACTTGAACTTACCGAAGAACAAGGGGCTTAAGCCCCTTGCCTCGCGATCGCCTATACGGTTTTGTCTCGAAATATTGGCAAGACTTCATTACAAAAAGCCTCTGTTGCCTTAGACCGATAACGATTAGGATTACGAATTTGTAATAACATGCGTTTGATTACTACTCCATCAATACGCACTTGCTGCAAAGCCCCCATTTGTAACTCTTTCTCGATCGCGGTTATCGACAAAAACGCCGCTCCCAACCCAGCCTGTACCGCATTTTTGATCGCCTCAATTGAATTTAGCTCCATCGCGATCGTTAACTGCCGAGGATCGACACCACTATCAAGCAATACACGATCAATCGCTTTGCGGATTGTGGATTGTGAGTCAAGGGTGATAAATTGCAACTTATACAACTCCTCAATCGGCAAGGTTCCAACCTGAGCAAGTTCATGGGAAGTTGGTAGAATTAGCGCTAGTTCATCTTCGGCATAAGGGGTAATTTCTAAAGAATCAACTAAATCCGCAGGAATTTCTCCACCAATAATTGCCAAATCTACCTGTCCATTAGCAACACTCCAGGCCGTTCGCCTTGTAGAATGAACATGTAATTGCACCGAAACTTCAGGGTATTTCTTGCGAAATAAGCCAATCATCTGAGGCATCAAATAGGTTCCAGTCGTTTGGCTAGCACCTATAATTAGAGTCCCACCATTGAGACTTTGTAAATCATCAATCGCACGGCAAGTTTCTTGACAAAGGCTTAAAATGCGATCGCCATAGGAAAGTAGCAACTGTCCAGCCTCGGTCATTTGCGCTCTTCTCCCGCCCCGATCAAACAACGGTACATCTAGCTGTCGCTCTAGATGTTGAACTTGCAAGCTAACGGCAGGCTGAGACACATAGAGGCTATCGGCGGCACGTTTAAAACTGCCTTCAGCAGCGATCGCCTTCAGAATGCGTAATTGGTCTAGGGTGAACGGTATATCGATCATAGAAGCAGCGTGAGAAAAGATGAGTCGGGAGGTTATTCAGGATTTTTTGCATTTAGCAGGAGTTGTGGGGATTGCTCTCACAAACCGTCGTATGCGCCCGTATTTTTACGGATTAGATGCCGTATTAGATAGGACAAAGCAAGCATTAGGTCAAGGTGTACTTCAAGTTTTGGAAAATGTACCAGAAGGATTTGAATCCTTTGAGTTTAACTTTTCTGGTCATGTTGTCTTTATCTATAAGCTAACGCATGGATTAGTATTACTAGTTCTTACAGATAACGAGCTTAAATTAGTTGACTATAGCCGCAGCATCACTAAAATTAAATATTTGATCGAATCAGATACGTACAATACAGTCGCATACTTTAAGCTTTTATTAGGTTCAGTGTCACAGCCCTCTTTGCCAAGTACAAATTGGGATGTCAGTAGTCCAAGTGCAACAATACAAGCTCAGCCAACGAAACATAGCTTTTCTAATCCCAATATAGAGGCGAACGTATCGCAATCCTCTAGCTCTACAGTTGAGACGAAAACCCTAACAAATAAAATTTCTAGTACGACCACAAGTAAAAACGAACAAAGTCAACTAAATATAACTAAGCCTCAAACACCTCCTGAGTCTTCTACGTCAATGCTTGTTTCAAAGACTATAGCTAACAGTAACCTTACAAAGGTTAATATTGATAGTTATCCTAAGTCAGTATCAGCGCAAACTGGTTCACAAGAGTATAAGTTAAATGAACTTTTAGCCGCTTTAAACAAACTAAGTAATTTTACAACTCAGTATCTTGGCAAAGTCGTAGTTGCCAATTATTTGAAATCCAGTCGCCCCGCTGATATATCTTGGTTATTAGAATTTGAAGTTGATCGGAATGGGCAAGTATCACATCTAAAACAGGCCACGATTATTTGTAATCCAGAACAGCTTCAACAAATTCAGGCGTGGGTAACTGCTTATATCAAACGATGCAAACAAGTAATTCGTAATTTCGATCAAATGCTAGAGCAAGACTGCCTAGATGTTCGCCAAAGACAAATATTATTAACATCCATTTAAAAGCAGCCTAAACCAAAAAAACTTGAATATATCAAGATTTTGCTGTCAAAGCTCTCTACAATATCGCTGCTTAACAACCCTAAGCAATTTAGCAGGGACTACTCTATGCATATAACTTAAATGAGTTAGACTAGCATCTATACAAAGGGGAAAAAATAATTGCAGAGGCAGGCTAAATAATGTCTAAGCGCGTAAGAATTGAGCCTATTGCCCAAACAGCAGATATTGCAACAAACGGTGCACTACTATCTGGCTTAATGGGGGACGAGCTAAATATTCTAAAAGAATGTGGTGGTCGTGGCATGTGCGCCACCTGTCATGTTTACATTCAAGATGGTATGTCGGCTCTTAGCCCGATGGGTAAACGAGAACAGCGTACTTTAGAAGTAATTACCACCTGCAAACCCAATTCTAGACTTGCTTGTCAAGCCAAAGTAATGGGCGAAGGTATTGTTGTTGAGTTACCTGTAGGCATGTATGTTCAGTCGATTCAAGACATCGAAGCTTTAATTGGGCGACGTTGCGAAAAACCATTGCTTAGTCCGATCACAGGTCAAACACTGGTAGAGATTGGGCAACTAATTACTCGTTCTGTAGTACGGCAACTAGAAAATACCAAGTTTAGCGTTGGTGAGCAGTTGGCAAGCACTAAGAGAGCTGATATTTTTGAGTAAAAAATAGTTGTAAAATTAAGCTATTTTTTGACCCATTTATTATTAACAGCTTAATTAATAGCAAATTAATAACAAAGTTTAATTCAATAATTTTTTGATAGGAGTATTTACTTATGACTGTTGCCACAGAGCGTCCAAATAGTGCATCTAGAACTAAAAGGAAAAACAATCACTACAGCCTTCAAGATTTTTTTCTGCCTAATCTTGAAAAAGGGCTTATCGAAGATTGGAACGGGGCAAGAAATATCTTTACTAGTGAAGATTTTATCATTGGTTTACAAGAAGGATTGGAAGAGGAAGTAGGCGAAGCTTCGGCAGCAGTAATGTATTCAATTGGCTGTGAATGGGGGCTGCAAGATGCTTTGTTTTTTACAAAATGGTTTGAGCGCGACTTTGGTCGTAGTATTCGTCAGACTAATCTACCTTTCTTGTTAGAAACTTGGTGGTGGCCGTTTACATCGCAAGGTTGGGGACGCTGGCAAGTGGATATGAGCGATCGCAAACAAGGCTTCATGTTTATTAGTGTGTTTGATTCGGCTGTTGCACGTAGTCTTGGCGATGTCGGTAAACCCGTTTGTCATTTATATGCAGGTTTATTCTCAGGATTCTTTACACATCTTGTTAATAAAGAATTAGAGTGCATTGAGATTCAATGCTATTCGATGGGAGAAAACTACTGCAAATTCTTGCTCGGTGGAAAAAATCGTATTGATGCAGCTTCGTTTTGGTTTAATGAAGGAGCAACAACTCGTGACATTGAAAGTCGTTTGCGAAATGGAGAATTTCTAAAATGAGCGTTCCAGACTGGCGTTTACAACCATTACGCAGTTTTTGGCAAGGTGTAAATTGGGAAAATCGGGTGATCGCACCAGTATTGAGCCATAGCAAAAGTAGTAACAATGGCAGCGCACCTGTATTAAGTTTATTAATGTCTGTAAGAGAATATTTTCGAGCAATTTCTTGGAATGGCATCCCTGAAATTGCAGCTACTGAAACTAAGTTAAGTAGTAGCTCTATGGATGAAAACAACGAAACTCTCGAAGATTTCTTAGACGATATTTCTAAGTTCTTTTAATAACACATTTAATAACCCAAGATAGCTGATGCGAAGCACTTAATATCTTAAACTCTTAAACTATCTCTCGCTAGATAAGAACTATGATTCCGAAGATTCAAGAACTAGTTAACCAAGCACAAGATCGATATCTCGCCACTGACGAGACTGGACTCATCGAAAGCTATGTTAGTTCATTACCTGATCGCCTTAAGCTATATAAACTTGTACGTGATCGTGAGATTGACATTTTACAAGCAGTCGCCGATCAAGTGCCAGCCGAGTTACCCAGCGTAACTGACGAAGAACTAGAAGTAGGAATTAAAAATTTAATTCTTGTATTACGCTATTGCTCAATGGCAATGCTGTTAAATGATGAAAACTTTTTAAAAGAAAGGCTACTCAACTGGTTAGAGGGGATCATGTCTATGCGAGACATGCGTCGTCTCAACGAGACTCTTTATAAATTGCTCAATCAAGTACTACGCCAACAGTTTAGTACTACTCAACTTACTCTAATCCAGCCTTTGATTACTGCCGCTCAAGTCACGCTAATCTACTAGGGAAAAACCGCTATGATTTCAGTCGCCGACCTCATCAAAGAAAATCGCATCCCTGCCAACTTTTTTGACTATAACTCCTACATTAAAGGAGATCTAGAAATTGGATTGCTAGAAAACCGACGTGGCGATCGGCTGATAGCAATCCCCGAAACATTAATTTCTTCACTTTATGCAGGTTTAGCTAAGGAAACAGGACAAGCATCAAAATTAGTTCTGTTTAACTGTGGCAAATGGTGGGGCAAAAACTTTTATACTCGCTTTACCGAATCTTTAGAAGAATATTATGCTCAGTCACTTGCTGAGATGAATATGATTACCTTCATTCAAAGCTTGAAAGAATGTTGGCAAACTCATGGCTGGGGGAAGTTTGAGTTCGATCCACAATATCAAGCTCAAGGACTTGTTTTTGTTAAGACCTTTAATTCCCCCTATGTCCGTGAAATTGCTGGTAACACATTACCAACAGGCTATCTGGAAGCTGGTATTCTCACTTCATTTTTTAGTCGCCTTACAGGTCGTGAATTATTAGCTGTGCAGACAACTTGCGAATCTTTGGGTGCTAATAACAATACATATATAATTGGCTTACCAGAAAAACTGGAGATCGTTAATTCATTTCTTGCTGAAGGTCTAAGCCATGAGACTATTTTGCAACGATTGCTTAAATGAATCACCCCGCCGCAAGCGGACGGGGTATCTAAATTCTTTTTTACCGAATATACTCACACCGCAGAGCGGCGGGGTATTTACCCTCTTTGTTCAATAAAAAAGGTAGAGGAAATGCTTTGCGTGCCCTCTACCTTTTTATTTGAACTTTGCTTTGCAAAGCTCATTTTGATTATTAATCTTTAGATTTTTGAGTAGCTTTGACTAATTGTTGCTGCGATTTCCAAGCTTCAGATAAATGCCCAAAGTTTTTTTTAAATTCTTCGCCGCCCCACCAACTGCCAACACGACCTTCATCCCAAGAGCCAGAAACAGCTCCGTAGCTCAGTCCTAAAACTCCGATGCCCAAGAACAACATACTCAGTAGCACAACTGCTGAAGTTGGCAAATTAAATATATGTTTGCTAACTAGAATGTAACTAACAATAAATGTAGTAAGCCCTAAACCTGTAGGCACACCGCAGAAAATTGCTGCCCGTCTAATAAGTCGGCGGTTAACTTCATCAGGTATGCCTAAGGGGTCGCGCTTGATATTTGGCGATGTGTTTACACTATTTTTTTTAGCAATAGCATTTTTTTTAGCAATAACTGGAGCAGAAGCAGGCTTTTTTACTTCTTTTGCTTTTTTATTGCGATTATTAGGCTCGAAAGGAATACGTTCTGTATTCGATTTACTCACTTTTGCTCCTCACTTTTGCTTCTTCATCTAAACCTGTATAGTGTGAAGCCGTCGCGCTTGCGAGATGAGACTTAGCCTCTTACGCCTAAACTTAGGATAAGTTGTTTATAGTGACCACGATCTTCAGAGCGAACGTAAGCAAGTAATCGTTTACGTTGACCAATGATTTTTAGCAAACTACGGCGTGACGAGAAATCTTTAGGATGTAGTTTGAGATGTGTAGTCAACTGGGTGACGCGTTCGGTTAGCATCGCAACCTGAACGTCTGATGAGCCAGTATCTGTAGGATGCTTTTGATATTCTGAGAATATTTCTAGCTTGCGTTCTTGCAACAGTGCCATAGTAAAAAACTTGAACGTGTCTTGATGTGTACTTGAATTATTTTAAAGCAATGGCGATCGCCATTCCTCACGGAGCATTTCTAAAAGCAGCAGCTTTCAGACAGACTAGCTTAACATACTGACTACATGTTTACGCGTGTTTCAAAAAGTGGAAAGGTGCTTTCCACTCCTTTATAACAATTTAATTAAGTATGGCAACACTTGATTAAATTAAAACTCAAATCCAGTAAGGTTTTTGTAATTAAAAAATGGCAACGCCATTTTTTAATTTGGTATTACTTTATGGTTCTAATGAGCTGAGCCATTACCGTGATATTTGTCAGTATCGTAAAAGCCATTACGAGTACCAAAAAATAAACAACTAACTGTAAATAGAATCGTCAAGATCGGTAGGATGACTTTGAGGTCAAGCATGGGTTAAGGTTTTGGATAAAATAACAATAACTTGTATATCTTAAACCTAAAAGATAAATGCGACGCAGAGCACCACCTTTATCTTTTAAGTTTTGAAATCTTTTAAGTTTTAATATGTTAGAGATTGGCATCTGTGTTGTCAGATGTTTCGGCAGTAGTGGGACGATAACTCTGCTCAAAAGCGTAACGCACAATCTGTGAACGGTTTTCGAGATTGAGCTTAGTCATGATGCTGCTGAGATGAGTTTGCACAGTACGAGGACTGATTTGCAAACGTTTGCCAATTTCTTTATTAGTAAACCCTTGGACAACTTGCCAAAAGACTCTCTCTTCGGAAGGGGTGAGATTTGTCCTCGATACAGGCGCAGTAGGCTGTTGAAATAGCCGCATATGCTCACTAGGAGTACGGTGTGGTTCGCGCTTATGTGGTGAGAAAAAGTCTATATCAGTTTTACCAATGGTCATGCGATCGCCACTTTTTAGCAAAATGGGAAAAGTAATTCTTTGTCCGCGCATGAAAGAACCATTACGGCTTCCAAAATCAACAAGATAAAAACTGCCCGATTCATTGTTAGAGTTACGAGTCTTTGCATCGCCTCTCGTAGAAGATTCAAAGCCATCGTTTTTGGAAGCGCCAACAATTTGCAATGTAGCGTGATAGCGCGAAACCCATTTATCTGTTAGTACAATTGAGTTATCATAGCCTCTGCCAATTGTCCAGAAGTCTGCGCTTGTAAGTGGAATCATTTGCTGTCCCTCATCTGCATGAACAATCAGATAGGGATGTGGGTGTAGAAGGGTCACTGAACTGTTAGACAACTTTGTTGTGTGCATCTCAATCAATTGCCAATATAACCTATTTATATATTGTGAGACGTGTTTACTAAATTTTGAGTTCCTTGACTAGATTCCTGTCTTTTCCTGACATATTCTATAGTTTGTCAGGAAAAATCCTAAAATTGGTTTTGACGATGACACTTTTTTAAAAGCTATACAACTTCCTGTTAAAAAACCATGATTTGGATTGCGATCGCCATACAAATAATACTTAGTGCAGGATTGTTGTGGGCATCATGGCAAGTCTGGATGTTACGCAAAGCTTTGAAAGCAACAGTGTTAACTGTAGATGGCTGGACGAGAGCTTGCGAAAATGGTTTACAGGGATCTTCTCCCAGTCTTGACGTTGCTCGTGATGGAATTGGGACTGCGCGAAAACAATATCAAACATTACAAACTCAATCAGTCAAAATTCGCAAATTAGTGTCGGTGTTTGGTCGTGGTGTATCCTTTGTAAGTAGTCGTTGGAAACAGGTTCGACAAGCTTGGTCAAACCCTTCAAATAACAAATCAAATAACAAGTCAAGTAGTAAGTCGTCAGGCAGTAGGTTGTCAAGGAGCAAGAATAATGTCAAACGACGCAGGTAAATTTTTTGGTGGATTGATGGTTGGTACAGCGATCGGCGCGGCAATAGGGATTTTATTTGCGCCAAGATCGGGCAAAGAAACTCGCCAAGTTTTAAAGCGATCAGCTCAGGATTTACCTCAGCTTGCTGAAGAATTAGGTTCTAATGTCCAGTACCAGGCTGAGCGGATTACTGAGCAAGCTCAGCGCACAATTGATGATGCGATGGTACGTCTACAAGAGGCGATCGCGACGGGACAAGAAGCTAGCCGTAAGCTTCAAGAAGAATTAGCAATGTCTATGAGTAATTCTTCTAGTGGTTTGACTATGCAAATAGACGATCATCTAGATGAAGATGAAGAGTAACGAGCATTTATAAGAAACTATGTCATCAGCTATTTTTTTGTTAGGTTTATCATTTTTACTGGTAGTAGTTTGCTTGACAATTCTATTATTAACTGCGATCCCCGCTTTTCAAGAGTTGTCAAAAGCGGCCAGTAGTATCATCCGCTTAACCGATACTTTAACGAGAGAGTTACCTGCGACTCTCGAATCAATCCGATTGACGGGATTGGAAATAAGTGAGTTGAGTGATGAGCTTAATCAAGGTGCAAAAAATGCTGGTGAAGCAGTAAAACAAGTAAATGATGGGCTAAAAGGAGTCCGTGATAGTGCTTCTAGTGCTTCAAACGCTACTAAAAGCGCATTTGCTGGTTTAAAAGCAGGTTTAAAATCTCTAGGTCGTCCTCGTCGTAGGAGAAGAACAGATTCAGATTTATATCAAGAGAATTTGCGCCCTAGTTTACCTGCTGGAAACTTAGATGCTGGTGTAGATGATTATATCTCTCCTCCCGAGAGTCTAATTACTCCTGAAGACCAACGATCTGAAGGTTTTATAGAAGATTTAACGTCAGAAGATTAAGAGATCGATGCTTTGCCTAAATCTTTTAAGATTTGCAGCGATCGCAAACACCGTTTACAGTCACTTCATAACTATCGATCTGTAAACCTGAACGGATTTGCTGAAAACCTAATCCCTCAAAGGCACTCCACATAATATCCTCAATCTCGCCGCAGCATTTGCATCGAAAGTGATGATGAGGCTCAATATTTGCATCATAGCGACAAACTCCCTGCTCTAACAAAACTTCGCGCACAAGTCCTGAATCTCGCAAAGTCTGTAGTGAAAGATAAACAGTTGCCTGAGAAGAAGTTGGTGCATCTTGATTGAGATCGTTCAAGATCTGCTCTGCGGTTGGATGATCTTGGCGCTCAAGTAAATTTGCATAAACAGCAAAGCGCTGAGGTGTAACGCGCAACCCTTTATCTTTAAGTACTTGGACAATCTTATCTGCTTGCTTTTGCATGTAACTTTGCTCCTGATTCTGCTCGTATATTTTTACTGAGCCGCTTTAGATAGAATTTTTAATTTAAAAGAACGCCCTTTACATCTACCTCCGTTTTTAGTAATTTTTACTAAGAGATTGGCTTTCAAACAACTAAAAATTTAGAAATGGTTCAGTTGTGTTAAATATCACAAGGAAAATCTTATCATTCCCACTTAGGAATTACAAATATATTAAACTTTTTATAAGAACTGAATAATTCTATCTATTGACTAATTTATAAATAAGAATTATTCTTAGTTATATTCAGGATTTTAAAAAACTAATGTTCAATGTCTTATTGACCTGAACTTAATTTATTATTTCTGAATTTCTTCTAAACCAAACATTTGATACCAACTTAGAGAAAAATATGGCAGTTCCCGAAATCGTACCAAACGTTGTTTTTAAGACTCGCGTCCGTGATGAGTCTGTCGAAGGATCTAACCCTTATCGTTGGGAAGACAAAACCACGCAAGATCTTTTCGCAGGTAAAAAAGTAGTAGTTTTCTCTTTGCCAGGCGCATTTACACCTACCTGCTCATCTAACCACTTACCTCGTTATGAAGAGCTTTATGAAGAATTCAAAGCTCACGGCGTGGATGCAATTATTTGTATCTCCGTTAACGATGCTTTTGTAATGTTCAAATGGGGCAAAGAGATCGGTGCTAAGAATGTATTCTTATTGCCTGATGGTGCTGGCGAATTTACACGCAAGATGGGAATGCTAGTTGACAAATCTAATATTGGTTTTGGACAACGTTCTTGGCGCTATTCCATGTTGGTAAATGATTGCAAGATTGAAAAGATTTTTACAGAAGAAGGCTTCATGGATAACTGCGCTACTGATCC
>Ga0105048_10002173_pt1 | contig 31679 bp, 31 predicted proteins | sample MAT05_FD_78382 | JGI IMG/M metagenome (GOLD analysis project Ga0105048, IMG submission 78382) | Freshwater microbial communities from Lake Fryxell liftoff mats and glacier meltwater in Antarctica - MAT-05 | ecosystem: Environmental > Aquatic > Freshwater > Ice > Liftoff microbial mat | place... | reverse complement strand
GCTCTGGGAGAAGCCAACAAGGAGCGATGCTTGTTGTGTCATGCGGGTCCCGGGCCATCGCTCCTCCTTGGCTGCTCTGGGAGCTGCAAAGGAGGAGCGATGCCTGTCTTGCGGATTGTCCTCTCCCGAGTCCAAAGGTGGACTGGGTCGACTTTGCCGTCTGTGCGGCGGTGAAATCGACCCGGAACCCGAAGGCAAAGGGGGCGAGGTCGCCCCGGAATCCCGGGGCCGGGGAGGAGAACCGGCCACCAACCAAAGTTTCAGCCCTCCACAGACGCAACCACGCCAGAGGCAATATGGGAGGCAACAGGGCTCTCGACCACTTGGCGGTTACTCAGAATTTCCAGGGGCTTTCCCGAATACCGTCCACTTTGGGCGCTGATCAGCGATCAGGGCGGGAATGTCACTGGAAATCCTTATTCAGAACCGTGAACTCGCGGACAGCCCAAAACAAACAGGTAGTTCTTAATTAGATTTTGGGCGCCAAGGCGGTAGACCGGATCGTGGTCCCGGGGCCAAGGCGGTAGACCAGATCGAGGTCCCTTCACCATCGCAATAGACCGAACCCGAATCGGATTTTGGGCGCCAAGGCGGTAGACCGGATCGTGGTCCCGGCACCAAGGCGCTAGACCGGATCTTGGTCCCTTCACCATCGCAATAGACCGAACCCAAATCGGATTCCCGGCGCCAAAGCAGCAGACCGGATCGTGGTCCCGACACCGCCGCGTTAGACCGGATCGTGAGCCGGCGGCCCACTCGGAAGAGCACCAATTCGCTCAGGGGCAGGGCCGGTTCGCCCGGGGATCTGGCACGAAGTCGGTCACTGACTTCAGGGCCACTTCCATCGCCTGGGGCTGGAGCGCGTTCGGTCCGCGGAACGGTTGCTCGAACACTGCGACCAGGTAGATCGCACAGAGGAGCAGCAGGGTCACTGGCAGGATGAATATCACCTGTCCCAGCCTTCTTTCGTTTCCGGCGAGGATCGTGGCGTAGCCGGTCAGCATCAGGCCACCGACGATCATGAAGACCCAGAACATCGAGGGGAGGGACTGGTTGCTCTTGAGCAGGCGGGCGGCACGGGACTCACCCAGTTCCCGCACCCGGTCCAATGAACTGGAGAGCGCGGCGTCATCCGGGTTACTCCGGCCGAGACCCCCGAAGGACTGGAAGAGACGATCAGTTGCCGCCGTCGCAAGCTCTGAGCTCTCTCCGTCAGACTGCTTTGGCCATTCGTCGTAAATCACGGCCCGGGAATAACAGATCAGCTCGTGCCCGAGGCGATCGCGGCTTTCGGCGTCGAACAGGGTCGCCGCCCGGGAGAGCGCGGTCACCGAGTCAGCTTCCGAGCCAGCGTCTGAATCGGCAGCCTGGTAGCCCTCCAGCGCGAAAGCAAGGACAAAGCCGATCACGAGTGCATAGAGCACCCCACAGAAAGCGAACACAATGCCGCGCTTCTCTTCGCGGCCGCGCAACTCGACCGGAATGAAACGCCTGACCCCCTGGATCAGCACCGCGGTGATCAACATGCCTAGTACGAGAATCCCGAGACTCGCGAGGACGGTCATTGCGTGAGCTCCTGCAGGACTGAGCTGGGCACGTCGATCGTGCGACCGAGCACCAGGCTGCCGTTCTCGACCCGGTACGCGCCGTAGAAGGTGAGGGTGGTGTCGCCGTTCGAATCGATCGAGTAGCTGCCCAGCGGTGAGGCCCGTTCGGAGGTGTCGAAGAATGCGACCCGGGTGCCGGTGCGCAGGGTCGAGATCGGTTCGGTGGTGATGTCACCACGCACACCGCGGCGGATTGAATCCACTACAACTGCCCCGGCCTCGTAGCCGAAGACCGACATCGGCTCGGCTTCCCGTCCAAACCGGTCACGGAAAGTATCCAGGTATGCCTCGCCGCTTCTTGCGTAATTACCACTCGGCAGCTGGGGGGCAGTCACATAGGTGTCAAGTTCGAGATTCCCAAGTGATTTCAGGAACCCCGTAAGCGCCAGTCCGTCCCCGCCGAAAAGCTTGATCAGGCTGTTTGCCCGATGGATCGTTTCGAAGAAGTCGAAGCCCAGGTCAAGGTCCGAGCCGGCAAACAGGGCGGCGTTCGGGTCGAGTTTGGAGATCTTCTCGGCCAGGAGTCCGAAATTTGTCCGGCCCGTGACCCTGGGCCCACGGATGACTTCGATCCTGTTGCCGGCCGCGACTTTCTCGAACAGCCGCCGCAACCCGGTTCCGTAGGTCCCGCCATCGTCGACCACGTACACCTTCTCCACACTCTCCTGGCCCATGAACTCTTCCAGCGCGCCCGCCTGGACCGTGTCGTTGGGGACCACCCGGCCGAAAGTGGTGACCCCGGTCGGGCGCAGGCGTTCGCCCTCGTCAGGGCTGGGCCGGGTCAGCTTGACCGCGGTTGAGCCGGAAGAGACATGGAGGATCCCGGCTTCGTTCAGGATCGGCATCGCGATCTCTGTAGCCCCGGAATCGAATTCGCCAATGTAGGCGATCGTGCGGTCGTCATTTGCTGCCCGGTTCGCGTTTCGCCGAACAAGTCTCGGGGAGAAAGCACCGTCGGGCGATGAGTCGTTCAGCGCAACCATTTCAATTTTTGCGGCATTGATCCGCCCACCGGCATTCTCGATGGCAATTTCCACCGCCCGGGCGGTATCTTCGCCGCCGCGGCCCCCGGTCATCGGCGCGCTCACGTAGATCCGGAGGGTCCGGCTTGTTTCATCGCTCGAGTGATTGCCGCAGGCAGCCAACAGGCCAGCGGACAGGGCGATCAGGATGACGGCGATGGTTCTCAGCATTGGACGAGGCCCGGGCAGGCTTCGACCGGAGTCCGCAATTTACCGCTATCCCAATTCGTCAGCGAGGATCCCGACCATCTGGGCGAGCGACGGCACTTCACGGCTGAGCTGACGTTGCCGCACCGCGCCGTTCTGGTGGGCAAGTTCGGAACAATGTTCGAGCTCGGCAACGCAGCCGAGGTCCTGGGCGTGTGACAGGAGTTCGGGGAACAGGGCAGCGACGATCTCCCGCACGGGGGTGCGGGTTTCGGCCTGGGCGTCGATCAGCTCGGCTTCGATTCCATCCCGGGCAGCCAGAAAACGGTTCTCGCTGATGATCTCCTGGGCGTCGATGTTGCGGGTGGTCAGTTTGCTGTCGGTCAGTTCCGCCCGGACCATGCAGCGGGTCAGGGCAACAAGGGCGGCCGTATCTTCAGTCCGGGTCTGGGAATCCATGATGCGGATCTCAACGGTGCCGAGGCTGGCCTGCGGCCGGATGTCCCACCAGAGGAACGTCGATTCGGGGATGGCGTCGGTGCGAATCATCAGGTCCACCTCTTCCACGTACTGCTCGTAGCTGTGGAAAGGCCGCGGGATTCCCACGCGGGGAAACGCCTGGAAGAGCGGGGTGCGGGTTGACGAAAGCCCGGTGTCGCGTCCCTGCCAGAACGGTGAATTGGCGGAGATGGCGAGTAGAAGCGGCAGGTGGACCCGCATCTGGTTGTGGACTCTGATCGCATCTTCGGGTTCGCTGATGCCCACGTGGACGTGCAGAGCGAAAGTCGGTTCCCGGCGGGCCAGCTCACGCATCGAACCGTGCACGAACTGGTAGCGGTCCCCAGCGGAGACGACGATCTCTTCCCACCGGGCGAAAGGATGGGTCCCGGCGCAGGCGGCCCGCAGTTGGAGGCCCTTGAGCGTGCCGCTGAGGCTCTTGCGAAGGAATGTGATCTCGGCCATGGCATCGGCCACGGAGCTGTGGACTCCGGTCCGAAGTTCAACAGCGGAACCGTGGGTTTCGGGTGTGACCCGGTCGACGACTTCCGCCGGAAGCCTCGGCATGACCGAGTCGATCCGGTTGGCCAGGGCGTTGCTGGCGCCGGAAATCAGCATCACTTCTTCTTCGACGCCGATCGTATACTCGCCCAGGGGGTGGATCTTGTCCGGCCACACGGCCCAACCCGGCATTTCTTCAGGCGGGGCCATGGTCAGGCTGCTGCTCCGCTGAGCCGGTATTGACCGAATTCCTGGCTGGCGTCAGTGAAGCTCTCGAAGAGCTTGAGGTGGTCGGGCTGGTCGACCAGCAGTTCGGCGTGCCACTGGACCCCCAGCAGAAAGTCCCGGGAGCGGTCTTCGATCGCTTCGACTGCGCCGTCCGGCGACCAGCCGGAAGCTTCGAGGTTCTCACCGATGCGGTCAACCGCCTGGTGGTGGAAGGAGTTCACCGCGATCACGGTCGAACCGACAATCGACGCGAGTTTCGCGTCCGGGGACAGGTCGACCCGGTGGCTGGCCGTCTGCCCGGGCATCTTCTGGCGGTGTTCGATTTCCAGCCAGCGATCCGGGATGTGCTGGATCAGCGAGCCACCGCGGCTGATGTTGAGTGCCTGCATGCCACGGCAGATCGCCAGAATCGGCAGTCCACGAATGTCGGCCCAGCGGGCGATGGTCAGCTCGAACCGGTCGAGGTCGGGCTCGGTCGGGCCGAGCAGTTCATGCGGCTTCTCGCCGTAGCTGTCGGGGTGGATGTCCGGTCCGCCTGACAGGCAGATGCCGTCCAGCCGCCCGAGCAGCGGCCCGATCAGATCAGTTCCGAGGGGCGGAATCACCACGGGAATGCCGCCGGCCATTTCTACAGCCCTCATATAAGTGAGGCCCAGCGCCATCTCGTGGCGGGGCGGCTCTCCTTCGGGCGTCGGGGAAACCGTCTCTGCCCTGCGGACTTCCGAAGTGGTCACGCCGATCAGGGGATTGGTCGGACGGCGGGTGCGCGGCCCGATCGAAGGAGACGTCATGACTGAAGTATCCATGTGTCCTTGGCCCCGCCGCCTCGCGTGCTGCTCACGATCAGTTCGCCTTTGTTCCTGGCGTAGCGCGTGAGGGCGACCGGAGCCACCTCGATCTCATCCCCGATCGTGAAGACGTAAGGGCGAAGATCGACGTGTCGGGGCGAAAGTTCGGCATCGACGACGGTCGGGTGCTGCGACAGCATGATCATCTCCTGGGCGATGAAACGCTCCGGGGATTTGCGGATCGACGTCGCCAGCTGCTGGATCTTTTCCAATGGTGTGCGTGGCCCGATCACGATGTCCTGGCCCCCGAAGGTCCAGCGCGGCTTGATCACGACTTCGTCCAGTCGGTCCATGACCTGGGCCCGTTGTTCCGGGTCACCAAGGTCGTAGCTCGTCGTGTTCTGAAGGATCGGCTCTTCATCGAGGTAGAACCGGATCAGGTGGTCGACGTAACAGTGGAGGGCCTTGTCGTCGGCGATTCCGGTGCCGAAGGAGTTGAGGCAGGCGAGGTTTCCGGCGCGCATCGCTTCGATCAGGACTTCACCCAGTGGGGTGAAACGATCGTCCGGCAGAGTCAGGCGTTCAGTGCTGGAGCGGTTGTAGAGGACATCGATCCGGAAATTGCCTTCATCGGAACGGGCTTCGAGATGCTTCCCGTTCGTGTGGAGGTCGCCGGGGGAAACCAGCGGGATGCCCACCCGCCGGGCCAGTTCCTGGTGTTCGTACCAGGCGCTGCTGATCGGCCCGTCGGTGAGGACCGCGATCTGCGGATCCCCGGTGCCGGTCGGGTCCTTGGAGCGAAGCGCTCGGGCCAGCAGATCGAAAGCCGGCTCCGGTGAAACCGGCTTCAGCAGTTCGGACCCGAAGCCGGCTTCGATCACGGGGCGTCCGACCGCGGCGTAAGCAAGTCCGGACGGGGTGCGCAGGTTGTCTTCGATTACCGAAAAGGTGCCGTCGGACCCGCGAACCAGGTCGGGGCCGGCGATCTCGGCCTGGACCGGAATCCCCGCTTCGGCCAGCAGCGGTTCGAAGTGCATCGCTTCGTCGATCAGTTCCGGCCGGATGATCCCGGCCTGGACGACCCGGCGTTCGCCGTAGGCGTCAGCCAGAAAGAGGTTGAGGGCCCTGACCCGCTGGCGGAGGCCCCGTTCGAGTTCATTCCACTCGTCGGCGGCGATCAGGCGCGGAATGGCATCGATGCCGAATGGGGCCCGGGAATGGGGCGGACCGAATTCGACATTCCGTTCGGCCAGGGCCACCTGGACCTGACCCTGGAGCCCCGCGAGGTGCTCGAGGTCCAGCCGGCCGATCAGCTCGGCGTAAAGCGGACGGGGGGAGCCGTCAGCCTCGAAGGCTTCGTCGAACACCCCGGAATCGACCGGGTAACTCAGGGCCGGAATTTGACCTCCACTCGCCATGAGTGGGGAATCTACGCGCGTGAGCGGTCGGGCGTCTTGGCCCGGCGTCTGAAATTCGGCCGAAAGGCTTGCGACCGGTCGGTTGCCGGGCGCCTGAACTTCAGCGTACGCGCAGCCCGATTCCGGCTTTGGTGTTGCTGCCGGAACTCGATCGGACTTCGAACCCGATGCGGTAGCTGCGCTTCGATGCGTTCTTCTTGATCTTGACGCTGAACCTGCGGGTCTTGGCAGCCCCGGGGGCGACTGATCCGGCGTCCTGGCAGCGCTTCACGCTGGTTGCCTTCTTCGGTGCCTTGACGCAGACCTTCACGCTGGTCGCTGCGGTGCCGCCGACGTTCTTCACCTTCGCCACGTAATTCACATTGGAACCGGCTTTGGCCTTGTGGTTCTTTGGTGACACGGAAAGCTGGAGCTTCGCGGCTTTCGGGTCCGGGTCGACCGGGACAACCGGGACAACCGGGACCGATTCGTCCACGGAGCGGGTCAGGGTCATGCCGCTGGGGCCGAGGTCGAGGTTGTCGAGGTTGCTCAGGTCGATGCCACTGAGCAGGCCACCGAGGTCCACGCCACCGACCGCGGTGCCACCACCAAGACCGGAAAGCAGGCCGGGCAGGAGCGACTTGACCGTGGTGCAGACATCAATAAAGCCGCCGAGCACCTTCGTCTTGCCGGCGAACGGCCCGAGCTTGGACCATTCGACTGAAAGCGCGCCCGGACCGGCCGTGCCTTTGGTGAAGGGTGCGCCGGAAGTGGTCGCGCCGGCCGCGGTGGAGAACTTGACGTCCATCGGCGAGAAGCCGCAGGTCAGGTCATTCCCGAGGAAACCAAGCAACGGGCCGAGCGCACCGAGCTGGCCTGTCAGATCAATGCCGAGGCCTCCGACCAGGTCCAGCAGCTGGGTCGGGTTGAGCGACACCCAGACGCCGGCCTTGCCGTTCAGCTCGAGTGAGCCGGTTGCCGGGTCGAAACGGCCGGTCATCGGTCCGTTAATGCCCATGTAAGCCTTGATCGTCACCGGATCAGTGATTCCGACCTCTGGCAGCTTGAAACCGCCTGCGGGGATCTGGACGTAGCCGGTGTTGCTGACCGTGCCTTCAAGCGTTGCTTTGGTACTCAGGGTGTCCAGAGGCAGGTCGTTGATCGCGCCGATCTGGAGCTTGCTCTGGTCGAACTGGATCTTGAACGGGGTCTCCGCTGCGGTGGCAACTTTCGGACCCAGAGCGAGAATCAGGAAAAGAAAAACCGCGGCAAGCATTCCGGCGAGCGGAGCGATCCGGCTGAAACTCATGGACTTCAAGAATTCTCCCTTTGAAACGTGGATTGACCCGCCACCGCGCTCTCTCCAGCCGGAAGCAGAACTAGAGCATAGCCGGGGTTCCGGGTCCGATGGGGCTGGTGGCTACGATTGGCAGGCACTTCCCTCGAAAGTCAGGCAGAGATGAACAAAGCGCAGTTCCAGGCAGAGACCAATGAACAGGGCGCATTTGTCCGCCAGCAGAGCGCGTTCCGCGAGACCGTTACCGCGGACGGATCCTCCGGGTTCAAGGCCGAGCCTGGCCGTTACCACCTTTATGTCTCTTACGCCTGCCCGTGGGCTTCACGCACGATCATCCTGCGCCAGCTGAAGGGGCTGGAAGACGTGATCCCGATGACCGTGGTCGACCCGGTCCGGGACGGGCGCGGCTGGCGTTTCTTTGACGATGACCCCGATCCGGTCAACGCCTTCGAGTTTGTTTCCGAGGCTTATCTCAAGACCGAACCCGACTTCGGCGGCCGGGTCACCGTTCCGCTGCTCTGGGACAAGCAGGGCAACCGCGCGGTCAACAACGAGAGTTCTGAGATCATCCGAATGCTGAACTCCGAGTTCAATGAATGGGCGGAAAACCCCGACCTCGACCTGTATCCGGAAGACCTGCGGCCATCGATCGACCAGCTGAACCACCGGATCTACGAGAGCATCAACAACGGTGTCTACCGGTGCGGTTTCGCGACCAAACAGCACACCTACGAAGAGGCTTTCGTCGAACTTTTCGAAGCTCTCGACTGGGCCGATGACATCCTCGGCGAAAAGCGATATCTGACCGGGGACCAGATCACCGAGGCCGACTGGCGGTTCTTCGTGACGCTGATCCGGTTCGATGCCGTCTACGTTGGCCACTTTAAATGCAACCAGCGCCGGATCGCCGACTACGACAACCTTTCGGGCTATCTGCGAGACCTCTACCAGCAGCCCGGTATTGACGGAACGGTCGACCTCGACCACATCAAGCGCCACTACTACGTGACCCACCCCAGCATCAATCCGACGCAAATCGTGCCGATGGGTCCGGTGCTGGATCTGGACTCACCGCCCAGCCGGGAGCACCTCTCCCTCTAGCCAAGTCAGGCGGCTGGCGGCGGAATCCGTCCCAGCCGGCGCAGTACCCGGCCGAAGAACGAGCGCCGGTTCGCGATGAAGCGATAGGCGTTTTCGGTCAGCCGCGGCGACCTTTCGGCCAGCCAGGCGAGCGGACTGCCGCCGGGGAGCAGTCGCAGCAAGGGGGCGGCAGCGGCCCCGGCCGAGTACACGTTTCCGTCCGGCAGGGCGAGGTGCCAGGAGTCCATCCGCTCCTCCGGATCGAGATCTTCGAGCAGGTTCTGGCCGGTCGCTGACTGGATTGTGAGACCACGGGTCCGGCCACGCCGATCCCAATTTTCAACCACCCCGGCTGACCACCGGCAGAACCCGCAGTCGGCGTCAAACAGCACCAGAGCTCGCTCTTTATCGGGAGTATTCATCACCCCGATGAGTATCAGGCCTGCGCGCCGGTCAAAGTCCGGGCAGAAGCCTGGAAGTCCTGTATGTTTGCCAAAATGTCGACCGAAACGATCAACTTTTGAACAATTCAAAGCAACCGAAATGGCACTGGTTCCTGCCGACTTCCGGTGACGGACGCAACGTCACCAACGTGATCGACGTGCTCGGCCAGACCTCGATGGATCGGCCGGCAGACGTCGCTTACCTGACCGAAGTCGCCCAGGCCGCCGAACGCGCCGGGTTCGAAGCCGTGCTGACCCCCACCGGTTCCGGTTGTGAAGACGCCTGGGTCACCTGTGCCGCGGTCGCCCAGAACACCGAGAAACTCAAGTTCATCGTCGCTTTCCGCCCGGATGCGATCCAGCCCGCCTGGGCTGCCCACCAGGGAGCGACCTTCCACCGACTGACCAACGGCCGCCTGCTGGTCAACGTGGTAACCGGTGGCGACCCGACTGAGCAGAAGTCGTTCGGTGACCATCTGGACAAAGAATCCCGTTACCGCCGCACCGGCGAATTCCTGGAGATCCTCAAGCGCTCGTGGGCGGGTGAAATATACGACCACGAAGGCGAGTTCTACAAGCTCGACCAGGGGGGACTGCGCCGCAACCTCGACGGCTACGAACTGCCGCGGGTCTACTTTGGCGGTGCTTCACCGCCTGCCCTGGAGGTCGCATCCTCGTGGTGTGACACTTACCTCACCTGGGGCGAGCCGCTCGAAGCTGTCGCCGCGAAAGTGGCGTCCGTCAGGGAGAAGGCGGAAGCCAAAGGACGTGACATCAGCTTCGGCTTGCGCATCCATGTGATCAGCCGCGACACTGAAAAAGAGGCCTGGCTTGAAGCCGACCGAATCCTTGACAGCATCGACCCCGAAGCAGTCAAGGCGGCGCAGGAGAAGTTCGCTCGCATGGAGTCAACCGCCCAGGCCAGGATGACCGAGCTGAGCCACAGCGGTGCGGATGGTGAACCAGCCAGCCGCGAAGACCTGGTCATCGCCCCGAACCTGTGGGCCGGAGTTGGCCTGGTTCGGGAAGGTGCCGGAACCGCACTGGTCGGCAGTCACCAGCAGGTGGCCGACCGGCTGCTCGAATACCGCGATGTCGGAATCGACGAGTTCATCCTCTCGGGTTACCCGCATCTCGAAGAAGCCCTGCGATTCGGCGAGAATGTCCGGCCGCTACTTGATCGGGCGGTGGCCGCCTCGTGAGCGGCTACGATCAGCAATGTGTCGTCCGTACCGAGGGAACTGGCTGCGAAACGTCCCCGCCTGATCAATAACCCGATCAGGAGGTTCGACTTCGTCCAGAAGCTCGAATGGTTCCTCCTGACGGCGATCACGACGATCCTGGTCATCCGCACCCAGCTGTGGCTGACCAACTATCCGCAGCTCGGCGGCGGCGGTCTCCACATTGCCCACCTGCTTTACGGCGGCATCTTCATGCTGATCGCGATCTGGATCGGCCTGATTTACCTGAACCGCGGTGGCCGCACGGCTTCGGCGATCATCGGCGGGGTCGGATTCGGTTTCTTCATAGATGAGCTGGGCAAGTTCATCACGTCGGACAACAACTATTTCTTCAAGCCCGCTGCGGGCATCATCTACATCGTCTTCATCATTCTCTTCCTGACGATCCGGGAGCTGTCCCGGAGGCAGGTCCTCGACCAGAAGGCCGCCCTGGCGAACGCGATGTCATTCCTGCCGGCGACCATCACCGGCGATTTCCGCCGGGACGATCTCGACGTCGCCAACCAGCTTCTCGACCAGGCCGACCAGAACGATCCCCGGACAGAACGCACCCGGCAATACTTCAAGGATGCAGCCGTCGCACCGGCCAAGGCACCGTCCCGGATCTCGCGGGCCATCGAGCGCATCCACCGGCGGATCACGGCGACCACGCAGAAGCCGCGGTTCAAGCCGTGGGTGATCGGGATCGTGATCACCTGGGGTCTGCTCTCGCTGTTTGGAATCATCGACCTTCAGGTCGATCTGGGCGTCCAGACACAGACGACGAACAGCGTGCCCAGCCAGAGCGTCGATTTCCTCGACGTCGCCCGCACCCTGTCGATCCTCACTTCGGTCATCTTCATCGGCATCGGCGTCTACAAGATGCGCAAGGACGACCATCAGGCGGCCTACCGTTACTTCAGCCGCGCCCTGCTGGTCTCGATCTTCGTTACTCGTGTCTTCTCTTTCGTCGAGGCTCAGTTCGGCGCTGTTTTCGGACTGATGCTGGACATAATCCTCTACTCGGCAATCGCCGAACTGGCCAGTCAGGACAGCCAGCGGAAGCACCGTTTCGGAGGGCTCGGAGAAGCCGAGCTCGAAGACCGTCAAAATGAAGTCGATGGCGAAGAAGAAAAACCGCAAGAACCGGCTGCCCAAGCTTAAGGGCGCCAATTCCAGTTACACCGATGCCGACGGGAACGTCCTTGTCCTGCGGCAGTCGCTTTCCGGTGGAACCCTGAGGCAGATGCGCTCGGAGATGGTCAGCGATGCCTTCACGGTCGACGACGTCTGGCAGCGCCGCACCGAACTTCTGTTCGAACGCCTCGCGGTCTCGTGGGAGATCGCGGGCCTGCCGATGGACGAGCAGGCGATGCTGCTCGGCCGCTACCGGATGGCCGACTCGAAAGAGAAAGACTGGGTCCGCGAAACGATCGACCGCCACATCGACGAGTTCCTGCCGGACCTCTCCAACTGAGGAGTCCGGCATCCTCCCCTAGGGCTTCAGGCGGTGGCCGGTGCTGAAGAGGTACTGGGACCAGGTGACCAGGATGATCGTGATCACGGCGACGATGCTCAGGGAGATCAGCGGGTTGACGTCGCTGGCTCCCAGGAAGCCGTACCTGGTGGCGTCGACCACGTAGAAGAGCGGGTTGATGTGGGAGATCTGCTCCCACGGGGTTCCGAGCCTGGTCACTGAATAGAAGACACCACCGAGGAAGATCAATGGGAGGATCACCAGGTTGTTGATGAAGGACTGGTTGTCCCAGGACTGGGCGTAGACGCCGACGATGATCCCGAGCGCACCGAACGCCGTGGTCAGCAGCAGTACGGCGACCAGCAGCTCGAAAGGGTTGTCCAGTGTGGCGCCGGTCAGTGGCAGGGCGACCGCGGTCAACAGGACGCCGATCAGCAGCGATCTCATCGCCCCGCCGAGCAGATAGCCGAGGTGGACCTGCCAGGCGCTCATCGGGGCGGAGAGGATGTCGTCCAGATAGCGGTCATTCCTGGCCTGGAAGATCGTGCTCGAGTTGTTCGAATAGGCGGCCTGCGCCATGGCCATCGCGATCAGGCCGGGCACGATGTACACCTGGTATTCGATGCCGTTGATCCGGGCGATGCTGTCGCCGAGGGACAGGCCGAAGACGATCATGAAAAGCAGGGCGGAGATGACCGGTGCCAGGATGGTCTGCTTCCAGAGCTTGAGCACGCGGTGGCACTCGCGGCGGGTAAGCCAGGCGAGTCCGCGCCACGGATGTGGTTCGACCCGGGTCGGGGGAAGCGGGGTCACTGCGGGCGGGCTGCTTCCTCGGCCAGTTGAATTCGTCCGCCGGCCACCGTCTTCAGGTAAACCTCTTCGAGCGTAGCCACGCCGTGGAGTTCCTTGAGGCCCTTCGCGGTGTCGCGGGCCACGATCCGGCCGCCGCTGATCATCGCGATCTCGTCGCAGAGCGCTTCGGCTTCTTCCAGATAATGCGTGGTCAGAAGGATCGTCGTGCCCTGTTCATGCAGGACGCGGATGTAGCTCCAGAGTTCATGGCGAAGCTCCAGGTCGACGCCGGCGGTCGGCTCGTCGAGGATCACCAGGTTTGGACGGTGGAGCAGGGCCCGGGCTAGCAGCAGCCGACGTCGCATGCCGCCGGAAAGCCTGGGTGCTTCGACATCCCTTTTGGCCCGAAGGTCGAAAGCATCGATCATCTGCTCGGCCCGTTCACCGGCCTCGTCCTTGTCCATCCCGTAGTAGCCGCCGTGGTAGAGCAGGGTCTCGAATACGGTCAGAAACTTGTCCAGATTCGGCTCCTGCTCGGCGATCCCGATCATGCGCCTCGCCTGCATGCTGGAACCGGGGTTGCCGAATACGCTGATCTCACCGGCGGTCGGGCGGACCAGGTTGCAGACCGCACCGATCAGGGTCGTCTTGCCGGCACCGTTCGGGCCGAGCAGGCCGAAGAAGCTGCCGTCCGGCACATCAAGGTCAAGCCCGTCAAGGGCCAGGGTACCGTCGCCATAGCGTTTTGTCAGGCCCTTGATCGAGAGAGCTGCGGAAGTTGGAGGCATGCGTCACCATGATGCCATGAGTGCTTTGGATGGTCTCCTTGTTGCCGACTTCAGCCGGGTGCTGGCCGGCCCGCTTACCGCCATGACTCTGGGTGACCTCGGAGCCGATGTGATTAAGATCGAGTCGGTGGCCGGGGACGAAACCCGCTCCTGGCAGCCGCCAACCGATGACGAAGGCCGCGCCACCTATTTCCTGACGGTCAACCGCAACAAGCGCTCGATCTCGCTGAACCTCAAGGATGAAGATGACCTGAAGCTTGCCGCGGAGCTGGCCCGGCGGGCCGACGTGCTGATCGAAAATTTCAAGCCCGGCACCATGGAGCGTTTCGGCCTTGGTTATGAAGAAGTGGCGATGTCCAACCCGGGGATCGTCTACTGCTCGATCTCCGGTTTTGGTGATGCCGGCGGGGCGGCGATGCCCGGTTACGACCCGCTGGTCCAGGCGCTGAGCGGACTGATGTCCGTCACCGGCCCGCCGGAAGGCGAAGCGAGCAAGGTTGGGGTCGCCCTGGTCGACGTGATCGCCGGGCTCAACGCCAGCACCGGGATCCTTGCTGCGCTCAGGGCGCGTGACCGCGACCGGGTCGGCCAGAAGGTCAGCGTCGACCTGCTTTCCACCGCCCTCGCCGCTTTGGCCAACCAGGCCTCTTCGTTCCTCAACACGGGGGATTCACCCGGCCGCCTTGGCAACGTCCATCCGAGCATCGAGCCGTTCGCCACCTATGCGGCCGCCGATGGCTCCCTGATGATCTGTGCCGGCAACGACCACCAGTTCCGACAGCTGGTGATCTCTATCGGCGCTCCCGAACTGGTCGAGGATCCCCGTTTCTCGACGAACTCGGACCGGGTCGCCAATCGTGATGCCCTCCGACCGGAACTGGAGTCGCGACTTTCGCTCGATTCGGCCGGTTACTGGGAGCGAATCCTGAACGACGCCGGGGTGCCAGCCGGGCCGGTCAACGACATCGGCGCCGGCTTCAAGCTGGCCGCGGGGCTGGGCCTGGACCCGGTGGATGAATTCGAAGGCGTGAAGACCGCCCGCTCCCCGATCAGGCTGTCCGCAACGCCGGCCGAGACCCGCCGCCGGCCCCCTTCACTGGACGAACAGGGAGCCGAGATCCGGCAATGGCTGAATCAGCCAGACCGGCCAGCCTGACCCGAATCCCGCTTCAGGCGAGCCGAACCGGGGCCGGATCGGAATCAATGCCACACTTGGGGTGTGGATCTGAAGCAGCTCGACACGACCATGACCGAACTCGGCCAGCCCGCCTACCGGACCAGACAGGTCTGGCAGTGGCTTGCCCGTGGGGCGGGGTCCTTCGATGAGATGAGCAACCTTTCGGTAGAACTGCGCGAGCAGCTGGCCGAAAGACTGCCGATCACCACGCTCAACGTGGATGCTGAAGCGCTTTCGGTTGACGGCACCGAGAAGGCCCTGTTCATGACCGCTGACCAGCGCCCGATCGAAGCGGTCCTGATGCGTTACCGGGATGGCCGCCGCTCACTTTGCCTCTCCAGCCAGTCCGGCTGCCCGCTCACCTGCACCTTCTGCGCGACCGGAGCGATGAAGTTCGGCCGCAACCTGACCGAATCCGAAATCCTCGACCAGGCCCTTCACTTCCGCCGGAAGGAAGAGGTGAACCACACGGTTTTCATGGGCATGGGTGAACCGATGATGAACCTGGACAACGTGCTCGCGGTCTGTGAGAGGCTGCCCGACCTCGGCATCGCCAATTCCCACACCACGATCTCCACCGTGGGTTGGCTGCCCGGGATCAAGACGGTCACCACCGAAGGCCCGGCGGTGCGCCTCGCGCTTTCGCTTCACGCGCCGAATGACGGGCTGCGGTCGAAGATCATGCCGGTCAACGACCGTTATCCGATGAAAGACGTGGTCGACGCGGCCCGCGAATGGCGTCACGTGCGCAAGCGCAAGGTTTTCATCGAGTACCTGATGCTGGACGGCGTCAACGACTCCGAAGACCTGGCCCACGAACTGGCCGACCTGCTTTTGCCGAAGAACGACTTCAAGGTGAACCTGATTCCGTACAACCCGACCGGAGGCGTGTACGGCGGCTCGCCGCGCGAATCAATCGAAAAGTTCAAGAACATCCTGATGAAACGCGGAATCCACGCCACGGTCCGACTCACCCGAGGCCGCGACATCGACGCAGCCTGCGGCCAACTCGCAGCAAAGGCTGCCGCTTAACGAGTAACGACCGCTTTCGCGGCCGTTCTCAAAGCGTTTGCCCCAGGGCCGATGAAGCGGTAGCTACTGGGCGGACTCGGCCTTTTCGGCGTCGAGGTCGCGCTGGCGCTTACGGGACTCTTCCAGGACTTCCATTGCGGCTTCGATCGGGTACCAGCCGTCGACGTCGACGACCTTTCCTTCGGGCTGCTTGTAGACCGAGAAGAAATGGGAGATCTCATCACGCAGCTGCGAGCTGAGCTCGTCGAGGCTCTTGAAGTAGTTCCAGTTCGGATCGTGTGACGGGACGCAGAGGATCTTGTCGTCGAGTTCACCGTCGTCGGTCATGCGGAACAGGCCGAGCGGAATCGACGGGATGATGCAGCCCGGGAAAGTCGGCTCGGAGACGCAGACCATCGCGTCGAGCGGGTCGCCGTCGGCGCCCATCGTGTTCGGTACGAAACCGTAATCGACGGGGTAAACCATCGAGGAGAAAAGGAAACGGTCAAGAACGATCGCGCCGATATCCGGATCGAATTCGTACTTGTTGCGGCTTCCCTTCGGTACTTCGACAACAATGTTCAGTTCTTCTACATCAGCCATGTTCTAAGTTCCTATGTTCGGTGCTGTGGGAGAGGGCAGGCGGGTCAGCCGCCAAAGATCTGGTGCTTCGTGGCCGGCTCGACTGGCCTCCAGGGTTCATCCCAGTGGCAGACGCCCTTGACCAGCCGCTCGGCCTCCGCCGGACCCCAACTGCCCTTTTCATAGGGCGTGACAGGACTCGGATTATCGAGCAGGGGCTGCACGATACGCCATGTTTCGTCAATCGCGTCGACATGCGTGAACAGTTCGGTGCGCCCGTGGATCGCATCGTCCAGCAATCTTTCGTACGGCTCGGGTTCAGTTCCGGGTTCTTTCTCGAAGAGAACCTCGAGATCAGCGTTCTCGAATGCCTCGGCTCCGGCCGCTTTCGCAATGAACCTCATCTGTGCTCCGGGGGTCGGATCGATGCGGATCACCATCTCGTTGTGGTCCGGCTTCTTCTTGCTGACGCCGAAGGCGATGTGTGGCGGACGCTTGAAAACGACTCGCACTTCGGTGTGCTTCACCGGCAGGCACTTGCCAGCCCGGATGTAGAACGGCACGCCCGACCAGCGCCAGTTTTCGATGGCAAGCTCCAGGGCGACGTAGGTCTCGGTGTTCGAATCCGCGGACACATCGGGGATGTCGTGGTAGCCGTCGTACTGGCCACGTACGCAACGCTCCGGCTCGGCTGAACGGATCGCTTCGAAAAGTTCCAGCTTCTTGGCCCGAACCGAGTCGTGCTGGTTGGCGTTCGGCGGTTCCATGGCGACCAGGGCAAGCACCTGCAGCATGTGGTTCTGGAGCACGTCCCGGATCGTTCCGACCCGGTCGTAGAACCTGCCGCGGTCCTCAACCCCGAACGGCTCGGCCATCGTCATCTGTACATACGCAACGTAGTTGCTGTTCCAGACCGGCTCAAGGATCGAATTCGCGAACCGCAGGTAGGTGATGTCCATGACCGGCTCTTTGCCGAGGTAATGGTCGATCCGCAGGATCTGGTCCTCGGTCAGAACTGTGGTCAATTCGGCCTGAAGGGCGCGGGCCGACGCCAGGTCGTGCCCGAATGGCTTCTCGATCACGAAACGCCCATTCGCAGCGAGCCCGGCGAGCGCCAGTGACTTGATCACCGGGGCGAACAGGACCGGCGGGACCTCGAGATAGAAGAGCGGCTTCTCGTAGCCCTTGAGTTCTTCCTTCAGGACGTCATAGGTAGTTTCGTCATCGAAGTTGCCGGCGACGAAACGCATGCGCCCGGCCAGCCGCTTGAAAACGTCTTCGTCGATCGAGCCGAGACCGTCTTTGATCGACTCATGGGCGCACTGGCGCATTGTTTCGTGAGCCCAGTCGGTACGACGGCCGACCCCGATGACCGGGCAATCCAGCTTGCCGCGCAGTTCGAGGCGGTAGAGCGCCCGGAAAGTCATCTTTCGGGCGAGGTCTCCGGTAATGCCGAAGATGACCAGGGCGTCTGTGGCCTCAGCTTCAGCCGCGTCTTTCTTCGCGCTCATGTCCGGGAGGGTACTGACAAGCGTCGACTTCATCCCGCTGTCCCAATGGAGTTGGACGATTGGAACTAAGATGCGGCCATGGAACTCGGAATCGTTGGTCTCGGTCGGATGGGCGCGAACATCGCTCGCAGGTTGATGCGCGATGGGCACACCTGTGTCGTTTACGACGTGAACCCGGAGGTGACGGCGGCGCTCGGCGAAGAAGGGGCCGTCCCGGCGTCAGATCTGGCAGATCTCGCGTCCAGACTTTCCGCGCCACGGGCCGTCTGGGTGATGGTGCCGGCCGGAAAGATCACCGACGAGACGGTCAAGGCCGTCGGTGCTGTCCTCGACAGCGGTGACGCCGTGATCGATGGTGGCAACACCTACTACCGCGACAACATCCACTTCGCCGAAGATCTGGGCGAGAGCGGCGTCGACCACCTCGACGTCGGCACCAGCGGCGGCGTCTGGGGCCTTGAGCGTGGTTACTGCCTGATGATTGGTGGACCCGATGAGGCCTACCAGCGCCTCGAGCCGATCTTCGAATCGATCGCCCCTGGTGTCGGTGACGTCGAGCGTACCCCCGGGCTCACCGGAGACCCGAGTCCGGCCGAGAAGGGCTATCTACACTGCGGCCCGACCGGTTCCGGTCACTTCGTGAAAATGGTCCACAACGGCATCGAGTACGGCATCATGGCCGCCTTCGGCGAAGGTCTGAACATCATCAAGAACGCCAACGCCGGCCTGGTTGAGCGGGAGAACGACGCCGAGACAGCCCCGCTCCAGCACCCCGAGTACTACCAGTACGACATCAACGTCGGTGAAGTTGCCGAGGTCTGGCGCCGCGGCAGCGTGATCGGCTCCTGGCTGCTCGATCTGACCGCTTCCGCCCTGGCCAAGTCGCCCGACCTTGAAGGGTTCTCCGGCCGGGTCTCCGACTCGGGCGAAGGTCGCTGGACGACAATCGCCGCGGTCGAAGAAGGCGTTCCCGCTCCGGTTCTCACTTCCGCCCTCTACGAGCGTTTCGAGTCGCGCGGCCTCGGTGACTTCGGTGACCGGGTCCAGTCGGCCATGCGCAAGGAGTTCGGCGGACACGACGAAAAGCCGGACGAAAGCAAATAGGCTGAAGGCGATGGTCACGAAGCCAGTCGCTGACGCAGAAGAGGCCGCGCAGGAAGCAGCGCGAATCATTGAGATGACCGCCCAGGCGGCTGTCGCCGAGCGCGGCCAATTCGACTTCGCGGTAAGTGGAGGCAAGACGCCCTGGCGAACGCTGGAGATCCTCTCCGAAGGAACGCTGCCATGGTCCCGGACTTCCCTGTTCCAGGTCGATGAGCGCATCGCACCGACCGGAAGCCCCGAACGCAACCTGACCCACCTGGTGCTCAGCCTGCCGCTGATGTGCCAGGCGGCGATCCGGCCGATGCCGGTCGGGGCCAAAGACCTCGAAACGGCCGCGCGCAGCTACGAGTACTCGCTGCCCGAAAGATTCGACCTGGTTCACCTGGGGCTCGGGCCGGACGGCCACACTGCCTCACTGGTCCCCGGCGACCCAGTCCTCGACGTCAAGGATCGTGGCGTCGCGATGACCCAAGGCGAGTATCAGGGGACCAGACGCATGACCCTGACCTATCCGCCGCTGAACGCGGCCCGCAAGATCCTTTTCCTGGTCACCGGTGAAGGCAAGGAAGACGCGCTCAGCCGCCTGATCGCCGGGGACGAGTCAATTCCGGCCGGCCGGGTCCGGAACGACAACATCCTCACGGTCACCGATCTGAGCCTGGATTCGGTGACTTGACGCAACGCAGGGAGAGGGGCAAGGAGCGGTACGGAGCGGCTCTTGCCCTGATCCTCGCTTCGATGATCGTGGTCATGGCCGCTCCCGAGGGCCGCTGGGCGGAAGTGGTTGTCCTGCTGCTCCAGGGAGCGGCCCTCTTCGCTTCACTCCGGGCCGCGCAGTCGGACTTTCGCCTGCGGGTCGCCTGCGGGGTCATCATCGGCCTTTCGCTCGCCGTTTCGATCAGCCTTGCGGTCTTCGACGTGGACAGCGGGGTCGAATTCGTGCGATGGGCGAGCCTGCTGCTGGTTGTTCTGGCCGGACCGGTGATCTCGATCGGCCTCGTGCGCCAGGTCAAGGATCAGAAAGCGATCACGATCCACACGATGCTGGGGGTGCTCTGCATCTACCTGTTGATGTCGATCGCTTTCGCATCCGGCTTCGCGCTGATCCACGAAGTCTCTGGCGATCCATTCTTCCGCCCGGGCGACGGCGCCGACTCGATCAGCAACTTCCTCTACTTCAGCCTGACCACGATCACCACCGCCGGTCTGGGTGACTTTGCGCCGGCCGGCAATCTCGGCCGCTCGCTGACCGGGGCCGAAGCCCTGATCGGCCAGATTTATCTGGTCACAGTGGTTGCCGTGATCGTCGCCAACCTTGGTCGCAAGCGGTGAGACAGCCGTCAAAGTGACCGCAACGGCACATAGGATGGCCCGGTGACGAGACGCCGACTGAAGCCCGACCAGCGACGGGCAGAGATCATCGACGCCGCGTTCCGAAGTTTTGTCTCGCAGCCTTATGCCGATGTATCGATGGCCGAAATCGCCGAGGAGGCCGGGGCCAGCCGGGCCCTGCTCACCCACTACTACGGCGACAAAGAGAGCCTCTACGCGGCGGTCATCTCCCACCTTGTCGAACTGCTCGAGTCGATGGTCAGAACCGACCTGGGCCTGAATGGCCGCGAACTTATCGACGCCAACCTCACCTCAGTTCTCGACCTGCTCGAGAATCAAAAGGAAGCAGCGCTTGCTTTCTTCGGCGGTGGGCCGGCCGGACCGGACGTCGTCGTTGCCGGGGCCGTGCGGGACTTCAACTCCCACATCGTTGGCCGGGTGCTCGAGAACCACTTTGGTACCCAGGACGTGAAGCCGGTTACACGGGTCGCGGTCCAGGGCATGGTTGGATACGGCCAGGCGATCGTCTTTCCCTGGCTCCAGGACGAAACGATCTCCCGGGAGGAGCTCCACGAACTTCTCGCCTCGACGCTCGAGGCGGCGCTCGCGCATGAAGACGAAGACTGATGAATCCCGATGAAGTCCTCTTAGGGCTCAGCCTGGTTGTTGTGCTTTCGGTTCTGGCCCGCCTGCTGGCGACCTGGATCAAGGTGCCGGCGATTGTCCCGCTGCTGATTGTCGGTGTACTTGCCGGAACGTCGGTAACTGATGTGATCGATCCCACGGCACTGCTCGGCGACGCCCTCTCGCCAGCGGTTCAGATCGCGGTCGGCATCATCCTCTTCGAAGGCTCGCTCAGCCTGAAGCGGGACGAACTCGCTGCCGGAGTCCGGTCGGCCGTGGTCCGCCTGATCACCCTTGGCGTTTTGATCACGTGGGTGCTGGCCACGCTGGCCATCGTCTGGCTGTTCGACGTTCCTCACCCGATCGCGGTTCTCATCGGCGCGATCGTGCTCGTCTCGGGTCCGACCGTGGTCCTGCCGATCCTCGATTTCATCAGTCCTTCAACCCGGGTCCGTTCGGTGCTCAAGTGGGAGGGCATCCTGATCGACCCGATCGGCGCGATCATCGCCGTGGTTGTATTCGGTTCGCTGGCCGCAGCCAACGGGAAGGTCGCGATCGACCTCGGGGAGATCTTCCTGTCGATGGGAAGCGGTCTGCTGGCAGGCGCCGCCGCGGCTCTGATCCTCCTGCCGCTGCTTGCTTCGCGCAAGCTGGCCGACCGGGACAAGGTGGCGGCAACCCTGATGCTCGTTGTCGCCAGCTTCGCTGCGGCAGACACACTTTTCGCCGATTCCGGACTTGTCGCCACGATCGTGATGGGCGTTGTCCTGGCCAACCAGAAGCGTGTCCGCATCGATTACATCGCCGAGTTCAAGGAGACCCTGGTGCCGATCCTGATCGGCATCCTGTTCATCCTGCTGGCCGCAAACGTGGACGTCCAGGACGTGATCGATCTCGGCTGGAGGGGTCTGGCCCTGGTCGCGATTCTGGTCGTCCTGGTCCGTCCGCTGGCAGTCGCAACCCTGATCGGCCTGCCGTTCAGCTGGAAAGAGAAGTTGTTCTTCGCCGGCATGGCACCCCGGGGGATCGTCGCCGCTTCGACGGCATCCGCTTTCGGCCTCGACCTGACCCAGCAGGGGGTTCCCGGTGCGGAAATGATCATCCCGATCACGTTCTTCGTCATCGTCGGCACAGTTTTCATCTCCTCCCTCGGATCGCCGACCCTGGGACGTTTCCTCGGGGTGACCGGCACCAAACCGCCTTCGCTTCTGCTGATCGGCGGTCCGGCGTGGGCCCTGGCGATGGGCAAGGCGATGCAGGAGGCCGGAGCCGAGGTCAGGCTCTGGACCGAAGACGAGAAGGAGACGCTCGCTGCGGGAGCAGTCGGCATCGTCGCTTTCGGCGGACCGCTTGATCCGCATGCCGGGTCGCTTCAGTCTGCAATGGAGGAGCTGTCTGCGATCGCGGTGGTGAGCGAAGACGACACACTCAACCAGATCCTTTCCTACCAGCTGGCCGAGCACTACGAGCCCGATCAGATCTATCGACTGCGCTCACCTTCCGGCACCGCACCGGTCGTCACATCGCATGCATCCCAGCTGTTTGACGACCTCGCCGATTCGGATGAGATCGAGCGCCGGGTTGAAGCGGGAGAAAAGATGGTCATCTTCAAAGCCGGAGAGGCCCTGCCCGATGGGGCCATGCCGATTGCTTCGGTCCTGAAACGCTGGAAGAGCCAGCCGCCCCGGGTCCTGCTTGCGTCGAACGAGAACGAGGAACTCGCGCCACCGCACGCCAGGGTCATTGTCCTGGTACCGAAAAACTCAGCCTGACTTCTTTGAGGCCTGCGGCTTCTTTGGGGTCGTGGACTTGCTGATATGGGCGTCTCCGGGCTGGACGCGTCGGAAGAAGTCCAGGTACTCGCCGCAGATCTTCGACATCGGCACCTGGCTGCGGGGTTCGGCCCGGGTTGCCACCAGTCGGCCGAGCTTGGTTTTCCGTGAATAGCCGGTGAGCTTCTGGATCGTGGTCGGCTCCGCGGCATTGACCGTGAAAGTGACCGGACCTTCGCCGGTCACGTTGATCACGCCGGCCGGCCAGAACTGCCCGGTGCTGCCCGTATCCATGTTCGAGAGACGCTGGCCGTTGATCGAAGCATCGAAGGTGCGGCTGTAACCGTCGGCTTTCATCGTCATGCCGGTCGGCGTGAAGTACTGCAGCGAAAGCCGCCACTCGCCTTTCCCGAGGTCGAGGTCGACCGAGGTGCTGTCGCCCAGGCTCACATCCGGCCCGGGAAGCCAGTCGGAGCGCAGAGCGAGTTCGGTCTCAGGCATGATCGTGGCCACTCCGTCAACCTGGGTCGAGTAGTACTTGCCACCCGCGTTCTCGCACTGGGCGAGCTTGGCTGGCATCGTCTTCTCGTTCATGATCGGCCGGCCGAAGGCGGGTCCGACCTTTCGCCAGAGGCTGAAGGATTCAGTCTGTCCGACCCGTTCGTAGAAAGGCGGCGTTTTGCTGGTCCAGGCGGCGTTGGTGGTGATGACGAAGGGAAACCTGCGCAGGGTCTCGGTGTCGAACGAGTCGAAGTCGATTGCGCTGAGGCCGCTGTCACCCTGGCAAGGTTTGCGCTCGTTTTCGATCACATTCGGGTCGGGAAACTCGTCCAGCGGCACACTGACCCGGGCTCCACTGAGGTAATAAGGCGCGAAGCGGTCCTGGTCGGCGTAAAGGACGTCCTTGCCATAGATCTGGCCGTGGAAGGCAGCCAGTTCGGCGGCGCGACCCGGCGGCGACACCGAGGCGTCACGCAGCACGATGAAGCTGGAAGCTGCACATCCGATCACAAAGACGGCGGCGAGGGTAATCCAGGCTCCGTACTCCATTCCCTGGCTCGGTTGCCAGGGTTTGACCGGGCCGCTCAGCAGCGCCGTGAGGATCACCACCATGGTGATCGGGGCACTGATGACGAGCGCCTTCGCCAGCGAATAGTCACCCACCCAGGGCAGTGAGATCGCATAGAGCACCGCGCAGGCGATGAAAGCCAGCGGAAAGACCGACCGTGGCTGCTTCCACCACCAGTAGAGCGCCACAGCGAGCGCAGCGAGTCCGATGAAGCCCATCAAGCCCGGCAGCGGAGTGGCCGCTTCGCCCGTCAGGCGATAGTCGGAGGTCAGCCAGACACCAAACTCCTCGATCACCGAAACCGGCCCGAATGCGTTGCTCGCCGCCACTTCAGAGAACGCGTCACCGAAGCCGAAGGGTCCCCAGAAAGCCAGCACGGAGAGCAGTCCCAGGACAACCAGACCGGTGATCCAGACAACCGGTCGCCTGACGACGGACCAGAGCTTGCCGGGCCGCAGTTTCGCCCGCACATCGGGACTGGCCAGGCCCCAGACAATCAGGACGCCGATCGGCCAGGCGAGGCCGGGGAAGCTGTACGTGAAAATGATGCCGAGCGACAGCACGACCAGGGGCAACGCCGCCATGATCTTCGCCCGGCGGCCTTCCGGCAGCGGGCTGATCTGCGGAAGGGCAATCGTGAAGGCGAGCAGGAACATCGCCGCCGCAAGTTCCTTGAAGGCACCCTGGGCGAAGTAGGAGGCCATCAGGTAAGGCAGGCCGATCAGGATCGCGGCCAGCAGTCGCCGCCAGTTGCCGAGCTTCTCGACCGCGGCGAAGGCGGTCATCACCGTCAGGACGGCGATCGCCATCACCTGGCCGATGAAAGCAGGGCCGAGCGACACCTTGGGTACGAAAGACATGGCCGCGGCCAGACCATGCGGGCCGAGCGGATAGCCGGCGACCGGTTCGGTGCCGAAACCGGATCGCAGCCACTCGGCCCAGGCCAGATGCAGGCCGAGGTCGTTGTTGTAGCCCATGCCGAGCAGGCCCCAGTGGCCGGACACGGCAAAAGGAATCGAGGCGATCAGGACGGTCAACACTGCCGCCGCCCAGAAGAACGGAGAAACCGGGATGTCGTCCCGGCCGATCTTCCTCAGCGCCCAGAGCGAAAGCACCACCAGCACGACGATGCCGAGAATCAGGGCGGTGTGGGTGCCTGGCAGCCTGGCCAGCAGGCCTTCAACGGCCATGACCGCGGCAAAGCCGACCGCTGGCTCAAGTCCATTCCACTTCTGGCGGCCGGTGGCCCGCATAATCGCCCGTCCCACAAGAAGGGACAGTCCAACGATCAGGAACAGTGAGAAGTAGGTAACGAGCATGGTTCAGTTCAGAACTTATCTGCCGCGGCCATCAGGGCCGGGGTCAGATCTTCGCCTTGAAGGGTTTCACCATGACCGGTCAGGACGGTCCGTGGCTTCAGCGCGGCGAGTTTACGCACCGACTCTTTGGCCTGCTGATGGTCCCAGCCGAAGGCCGGATGCGGCACGCTGGCAGTTCCTCCCGGCAGCTCCTTCCCGAACTTGGCGGAATCGATCACGTAGATCGTGTCGCTGACCAGGGCCAGGCGGTCGGACTCCCGCCACAGGCCGATCAGTCCCGGCGCGTGACCGGGGAAGTGGATCACCTCAAAGCCGGCAACCTGGTCGCCTTCCTCCAGCGTTCCGGCAACCTCCACCGGTCCACCATCCCAGAGCTTGAGCATAGGCTTGTAGATCAGGCGCGCGGTTGCGCTTTCGAGCAGGGAAAGGTCCATGTACGGGTTGACGCTCAAGGAAGAAGTCGCGTCGGCGACTTCGGCCGTGTGCACGTAAACCGGCGGTCCGAGTTTCGGTGCGGTCCCGCGATGGTCGGCGTGCGCATGGCTCAGGACGACCCGGTCAACTCCCCCGAGTTCCTGGGCGATACGCCGGTTGGCACGAAGCATCGCTTTGGTGCCGGCGTCGAACTGGGTGACCTTGCCATCGGGCCCGCGGAGGAAGTAAATGTTCATCTTCTTGCCCAGGTCTCCACGCAGCACATAGATGCCGTCGTGTACCTCTTCAAGTCCCTTTGGTGTCAAGTCTGGCCTCTTTCTTCTACGCTGCTGTCAGATGCCGGCCAATTGGAGAATCCTCATGATCGTGATCTGCGTGTTCCTGGTCGCTTCCGTTGTTATCGGAACGATCAAACTCGTGACCACCCCGGATGAGATTCTTGGGGCCCGGTTTCAGGGGATCCCGAAGTCCGAGTTTCCCAGATAGTGTGGTCAGGCCGGGAATGGTAATGATCGCCGCGCCCCGCAGTAGCATTGGAACTGGATCGCTGGTCAACCGAGTAATGAGGACGGGAGCCGCATGCCGCTGTTTGAACGGATAGTCGTAGGAACCGATGGTTCGGATTCGGCCCGTGAGGCCGTACGCCAGGCCGCCGAGATCGCGTCCCTGACCGGAGCCACGCTTGACGTGGTCAGCGCCTATGAACCGGTTCCGAGCAGCCGCTCGTCCGCAGAGCGCAGTGGTGCGCCGGAAGACGTCCAGCATGAGTTCGGTCCGCGCGAAGACGTCAACTTTGCCCTGGACAATGCCGCCGGCATCGCCAAGGACTTCAACGTGGAGACCAAACCCCACGCGCTCGATGGTGATCCGGCTGACGCCATCCTCCAGGTGGCCGAAGACGTTGGCGCCGACCTGATCGTGGTCGGAAACAAAGGCATGACCGGAGCAAAACGCTTCCTTTTGGGGTCCGTACCCAACAAGGTGTCGCATCACGCCCCATGCAGCGTGATGATTATTAGAACCACTTAACAAGGAACCAAAATCACTTCGCTTCGCTGTGCGATTTTGGTTTCGAAGGTCCGCTGACAGTATCGAGAGTCCTGTTACCTGGTTGTGATCACTTTCGGGTTGACTGCCCGGCCGAGGTTGACTATTCCAGCTCCGAAGCCCGATAGCGGATCTGCGGCTGCGTAGCTGGGCATCCTGGCTGTGGCGTAGAGGCGCTCCTTGACCTGACGCGGTCCTTGTTTGCCGGTCAGGACGCCGCTGGCGATGACCATCGCGGCAGCGCCTGCGATGTGGGCCGCGGCCATAGAGGTGCCTTTCCATCCAGGCTGGATCCCGAACCAGGCTGGGTCCTGGCCGATCATTCCGACCTGGAGGATCGGTCGGTTGCCGGTCCGCTGGGGACAGCCCGAAGTGGTTGATCCACCACCCGGCGCGGCGATGTCGATCGCATCCGATCGGAACGAGTAGTTGGCGATGCACCCGGACTCGGTCGATCCGCCGACGCTGATCACCTGCGGCGCCGTGGCCGGCAGGGAGGGGCAGGTCTGCGAGCCTTTGTTGCCGCTGGACCCAACCAGGGTCACACCCCTGGAATTGGCGTAAGCGAGCGCATCTTCGAGAATCGGGATCGACGCGCCGCAGGCAAAATTGATCGACATGCTGATCACCCGGGCGCCATGGTCAACGGCCCAGCGCAGGCCGGCGGTGATGTTCTCGGTAGTACCGAAGCCGTTGGCGTCCATTACCCGCACCGGCATGATGCGGGCGCCATAGGCAATTCCGGTCAGGCCGACCCCGTTGTCAGTGCTCTGGGCGATGGTCGAGGTGACGTGGGTGCCGTGGCCGTTGCGATCGAGTGGCATGCGGTCCCGGTCGACGAAGTCGTAACCGGGCAGAAAGGTTTTGCGTTCCAGGTCGGGATCGCGGAGGAACCGGCGGCCGTAGTTGCGGTATGCCACACCGGTGTCGAGGACTGCCACCTTGACTCCACGGGCCCCTGGGCGGCCGGCCTTTCGGAGTTCGCGCCACGCCCGCAGCGTGTTCATGCCACCGAGCGACTGGGGGCCGGTCGAAGCTCCCGGGTGGCAAAGGCTCAGGCAGGGCAGGAAGTTCCATTGCTTCTGCTGCCATCCACCGACGCGGCCGAGGGCCGGCGGGTTCTTGCCCGAGTCGTCGGGCAGCCAGGAGGAGATGCGGGCGATGTAGTTGGGGGAAGCGGTGACGACCTGCGGTTTCTCTTCAAGCAGTTCGGCGACGTTCTCGGCATCGGCCGATTCGGGAATGTCGACCAGTTGCGGAGTTTCATTGCCTTTGTACTGAACGATCAGTTCGCCGGGAACATAGACGTCGCCAGGCTGGATTTCCGGGGTGGTGGCTGTATCCGCAGAGCTGGCTGCCGGCCAGGCAGCAAGCGAAATCAGCAGCAGAACCAATGCGGAAAGCAGGGCAGGCGAAGATGGATGTGAGAGGGGGCCAGTTCTGGTCATATCGAGCCGCGCCCGATTGGCCCGACAATCAAAGAACACCGGCCGGGCCGATGAGTTGCTGGTCTCATACCCTACGGCGGTGACTTCGAACCCCGATTCCGGCAGTGAAACCGACCTGGCGGGCATGGCAATGGCCCTGGACCAGGCCCGACTGGCGGAAGATCATGGTGATGTGCCGATCGGTGCGGTGATCGTCAGTGACGGCGAAGTCATCGCTGCCGCCGGGAACCAACGGGAACTGAAGAAGGACCCGACCGCCCACGCCGAGATCCTGGCGATCCAGCAGGCAGCACGGCATCTGGGCGGGTGGCGTCTGCCAGACACGACTCTTTACGTCACCCTCGAGCCGTGCGCCATGTGCGCCGGCGCAATCGTGCTGGCCCGCATTCCGCGGGTCGTATTCGGTGCCTGGGACCCCAAGGCCGGAGCAGCCGGCTCGGTCATGGATGTACTGGGGGAGACAGCCCTGAACCACCGCCCGGAAGTAAAGGGTGGTGTGCTCGGGCCTGAATGCGCAGACCTGCTCAGGGCATTCTTCGTTTCCAGGCGTTAGCGGTACTTCGGTACGGAGAGGGTGGGATTCGAACCCACGAGACGAGAGATCCCGCCCACGCGATTTCCAATCGCGCTCCTTAAGCCACTCGGACACCCCTCCGGGGGACTGTGAAGGGTAGTGCTTCGATGGTTATTTCGTCGCTTCGCCGTCGTGGGGCCTTGCCACGCTCATCTCTGTCTTACCGACGAAAACTAGGCGGGGGTCGCCGCCGGGTTGGCTGCCGCCCAGGCCTTGATCTCCTCGGTGCCGCTGATCCATTCGCCGGTGTCGGTCTCGAGGGCGGGGACCCACTTTGACCCGGTCTTTTCCTTGATCAGTTTGCGGGCTTTCGGCTGGAGGAAGTCGGGCAATCCACCGTAGCTGCGGGCGCGGATGACCTCCGGTTCGTAGCCGGCCGCCTCTACTGCATGGAAGGCTTCGGCGCAGGGATGGGTGCGTCCCGGCAGGTTGAGTTCCTTCTCGGTCCAGCAAACGTAAAGTTTCATGCCTCCAACCTACCTTGGCGGAGTCGTCGTGCGGGCGGAATCGCTAGCCTGCAAAGGCCCCTGGAGGGGTGCGAGAGCGGTTGAATCGGGCAGTCTCGAAAACTGTTGTGCCTTTCGGGGTACCGTGGGTTCGAATCCCACCCCCTCCGTATGCGAGCCGGGCCGAGTGGCAGCCTCAGGGAGGTGATTGCCCGGCTCGGTCACCCCGGCCTTCCGGCCTGCCGAGCAGGTAGCTGCAGACTCCGGCCAGGGTGATCGTGGCGACGATTATCAGCAGCGGCCCCGAATCCTCGGTGACTGACCCAATCAGCCCGCCGACCAGCCCGCCGAGCAGGGCTGCGGGCCAGATCGGTCCGGCGAACGGCTCGAACATTTCGCGGTTCCTGATCGCGTAGGCGGCGGCCAGCAGGCAGATCAGGGTGATGATGGGTGTATTGCCATTCCGGAACTGCTGCCAGGCAAGGGTCGATCGGCGGGTCACGATCTCCCAGAACGAGCCAAAGGAGTCGAGCGAAAGGACGCTGTGGCTGTAATGCCCCTGGCCACCAGCGGTAAGCAGGTCGAGTCCCGCCAGGAATGCGAGGCCGATGATCGGGCTGACCACGAGGATCAGCAGGCGCCTTCGGGTAAGGCCACCGGGCAGCATCATCATCGTCGTGACCGCGGTGGCACTGGCCACGATGATCGCCGCGCCGACCCCGGCACCGAGGCGTCCCGAGCCGAGGATCACGCACAGGACCAGTCCGGCCCCAAGCACGGTGAATGCGGACTTCCTCGACTTGGGTCGATCGGTCAGATAGGCGGCGAGCCCGGCCAGGAGCAGCACCATCAGACCGGACTTAAGCTCGTTTCCGACCCCATAGAAACGGGAGCCGAAACCCGGGTTCGGGCCAAGGATCGATCTCGTGATCAGGTGCGAACCAAGGGCGAGGTCGCAGGTAATTACACCCAGCCCGACAATGGCCGGTATCAGGGGGGCCCGGGGCCAGTCCACGAACCGGTCGGTTAGCCAGCCCAGCCCGAGACAGCCAAAGGCCATGATGAAGTACTCGAATTCCCTCGACGGGTTGCCGAGCGCGGACGGGATCAGGATCACCGTCGGGACCCAGAGGATCGCCAGGCCACCGATGCGCCGCACCCGAAGCCTGGTTGCCGCACTGCCACCGATCGCCCCTGCCGCCAGCAGAATGATCAGCCAGCCACCGGCGACAGCAGCCAACGCCGGCGTTCGACGTGGCCCGAGCTCGTCCAGCCGGTCGCGGTATGCGGTCAGAGACTCCGGATTGCGGTCACCCTCGGAGCGGATGACCCGTCCCTTCATGTCTTCGGGGATTTCGAGTCCCAGGTGGTCGAGCACGGTCGGCCCGACGTCGATGCCGGCCACCAGATTCGGCATGTTGGTCGAATCGGAGGTGATCGCGGCGACCGGTCCGTCAAGGCCCGCGATCCCCATCGGCAGCAGCGGCAGGATCGAGCCATCGGGCGGGGACTGCATCGCAATCACCAGTTGGCCGGGATCGCGTCGCTTGAGGATCCGGCGAAGCTCCAGCAGCCCGGCGCGGCCCGTCGAAGTGGCAACCACCACAAAGCTGAACTTTTCCGACTCGGCTTCCGCCCGGCTGGCGCTGCCTTCGGTGTTGGACAGGGCCAGGGAAGAGATCCGGCCGAGTTCGTCCGCCGCCGGAATCATCGTTTCCTGCCGGCGGGTTGCGTTGCCGACATAGGCCGCGCCACCCGGGATGCTGCTGGCGAGCAGGCCCGGAAAGATCGTCTGCGGGGCGGTATTGGCGCGATCGACAATCGCATTCCAGCCCTTGACCGTACCGCTCCCGTTGGCCATTGAAACCAGGCCGACCGGCGGCACATCCTTGGGATCGTAGGTCGAGCGCGACACGCGGGTGCCCTGCCCGATGTCCAGCAGGGCCTGGGCATACGCGTAAGAGCCCTGGGTTGAGCTGACCAGGCCGATCGACAGGTCAGGCATCCTGGCCATCCCGTCGAGGATCTTCTCGTCATACGAGGGTTCTGCGGCCTTGTTCTGCGGGATCAGCACCAGGATCGCCGAATCCGCCGAGGCGGCATTGGCCTGGCTGGTCAGGATGGCCATTAAAGCTAGTGAGGCGATCGCCGCAAGAAGGGCGGCGCCGAGGCGGTCGATCACAGGCGGCAGTGTATCCGGATGCCAGAAGGCCCAATGTCTACCGGTAGGGTGATGGCATGACCAACGAATCCGAGCCAACGACTTCATCCCGCATCGGCGCACTAGCCCAGGAACTCATGGAGCAGGTCGAAAGGGACACCCCGGGAGCCCGCCTCGACCAGCTGGTCATATCGGCGGTACTCAGCGAAGAAGACGGGGACGAGCAGACAATGCACGTCCAACTGGTGTCCGATTCCAGCGATCCGCTTTCGGTTGTTGGACTCTTGACCGTTGCGCTTGATCTGGCCAAAGGGCAGCTCACCGGCGGGGAGTGACCCGGGCCCCGAAAGCGGGCCTCACTGAGTATTAGGGCTACGGGCGAGCGGCCCCCGGGGACGTTCTATGCAGGAACAAGGAATCCGGATCGCTCCGCTTCGCTACACGATCCGGATTTCGAAGCATTCGATTTCGAAGTGGGCAACCCCGCTACCTCTCGAAGTGCAGAGCTACAGGGAACGCACAAATGCGGCCCCGTCGGCACCTTCGCTCATTCCTCGGCAGCGGAGCCTGGGACGACCCCGTGCACCACTCTTATTGGAACGGCCGAGACTTGGCTGGTCTCGGGTTGACGCTCCCGCCTTTGGCGGTCGGGCTTTCGTTGACCTGCGTTTAAGGCCGAGCGCCGGGGGCTGGTCGCTTCGCTCCGCACTTCACGCGTTTGGTTTTGTCGAGGTGAGACAACTTTGTGCCTCCAGGAGGCACAAAGTTGCGTCACCTTGTTG
>Ga0105048_10002171_pt1 | contig 31684 bp, 34 predicted proteins | sample MAT05_FD_78382 | JGI IMG/M metagenome (GOLD analysis project Ga0105048, IMG submission 78382) | Freshwater microbial communities from Lake Fryxell liftoff mats and glacier meltwater in Antarctica - MAT-05 | ecosystem: Environmental > Aquatic > Freshwater > Ice > Liftoff microbial mat | place... | reverse complement strand
GTCGAAGGTCTGAACAACAAGGTCAAAGTCACCATGAGAAAATCCTATGGCTTCCGCACCTTCCGAATCACCGAAATGGCTTTATATCATTCACTTGGCAAGCTGCCCGAAAAGGAGCTTACCCACAGATTCTTCTGACGAGCCTGTTTCAGACCGGATCACAGGAGATGTATACGTATCCAGGCATTATGGTCGTCTGCGGACCCGTGGCGAAAGCTCCCGGCCGGCCGCGCGTGATTACCAATCCGGTGTTTCTTGTTGAGGTTCTGTCGCCGAGTATGGAGGCGAGGGACCGCGGCGAAAAGTTCCACGAGTATCGGTTGAGCCCGACGCTACGCCAGTATGCTTTAGTCTGCCAAGATAGGCCGCTTATCGAGATCCACACGCGGGGCGAGGACGGATTTTGGAGGATTAGCGGAGTCAGCGGGTTGGATTGCGACTGCGCGACTTCCTCGTTGGACTGTAGTGTGCCGATGGCGGCGCTGTATGAGGGCGTGCTGGAAAGCTAAGACGCCTTTTTGGCGGTGTATTCCATGGTGAAGTCACGGCCTTCAATGGTAACGGTGACTTTCATTTCGGAGCCGCTGACTTTGGCCTTGTTCAGGATCTTCACGGAGTTGCCTTCGCGCTCGAAAACGGTGGACCAACTCAGTTCGTCGCCTTTGATTTTTCCTTCCTTGATTTCCTGATCGCCCATTTGGGTGGTTATCTTGCCGGTAAGCGTCTCGCCATCAGCCTTGAAGTCCATGGATATCTGCATGGCGCCGTTGGGGCCGGTGAGTTCGCCGGTCCATTTGCCGTTAATATCGGCGGCGAAGGAGAGCGCGGCGGTGGCGAGGGTGAGAATTGCAAGGCGGAAAAGTTGCATAGGAAGATCATAGCCTAATAGATTGGAGGTTCCACCTTATGAATCCTCAAGAAACCGCACAACACCTTGGACTCTCCTTTGAGAAACAGACGCCGGGGTATTTGAACCTTTGTATTCGATCCGGGAAACAACTGCTTAGTTCGGGGCACGTCAGTACGCTGAAGGGCAAGCTGGGCGAGGGTTTGACGACGGAAGAAGGCTACGCGGCGGCACGGGAATGCGCGGCGAAGGTTTTGAACTCCGTTTGGAACACGCATGGCACGCTGGATGGGCTACGCGTGATTAAAGTTTTGGGATGTGTGAATTCGGCGCCGGAATTTATTGAGCAGCATCTGGTGATCAATGGCGCCTCCGACTTGCTGCATGAGGTATTTGGGAAGACCGGGGACGGGTATCACGCCAGGTCGGCGCTGGGCTTTGCCTCGTTGCCTACGGGAGCGGCGGTGGAGGTTGAAGTGGTTTTTGAAGTGAAGGAATAAGCATCGGAACGCGCTTTTTGTAAATGCGGTAGATGTCGCCAAAGGTGCGTTCCAAGTCCCGTTCTTCGAACTGGATTCCGATGAGAATGTAGAGCGTCATGCCGGCGGCGAAGAGCAGCCGGCCATGACTCATGTGAGGCGCGGCCCAAAAGACGAGAATGGCCCCGAGATAGATGGGGTGGCGGACGATGGTGTACAGGAACGGCGTGTGGAACTCCGGGGGGCCGGGTTCGGCGAATCCAAGGAGTTCGCGGTAATTGATAGACATGGCGCCAAAGAGGATGAGTTGGAGGCCGAAGGTCCAGACGATGTAGAGGCCGACGGCGATGATTCCATTGAAGTGCCAAGCGACAGCCGGCATGGGCTGCCAGAACCGGGCGATGATGACGAGCACTGCGACGGTGGCGAGAGCATACGTGCGGCGCGGCTTGGGGAGCCGGATGTTCTCTTTGAACCAAGCGCGGGCCATGACGCTGTGCTGCAGGCCGAAGAGAGCGAGGAGGGCCAAATTGATGAGCGCGGCCGGGTTCATTCTTGTTTTTCTGGTTTGAAGACGACGACGGAGAGCGGTGGCAGCGTTAACGACAGACTAAAGGGTTGGCCGTGGGTTTTGAATGGGTCGGCATTGCGCCAACCGAAGTTGCCCATATTACCGCCGCCGTACTGGCTGGAATCGGTGTTGAGCAACTCGGTGTAGTTGCCGTCCCGAGGGACACCGATGCGGTAGGAGTGACGGGGCTGAGGGGTGAAGTTGCAGACGAAGACAAGAAAATCCTCCGGATCTTTGGCGCGGCGTAAGAAGGCGATGACCGAGGCATCGACATCGCGGAAGTCGAGCCACTCAAAACCGTTGAAGCTACTGTCGACTTCGTACAGGGCGGGCTCGGACTTGTAGAGCCGGTTCAACTCGGCGATGAGGGTCTGCAGCTTTCGATGGAATTCGTACTCCAAAAGTTCCCACGGGATTTGTGTTTCCCAGTTCCATTCGGTGTAGGGTCCGAGTTCCTGACCCATGAATAGGAGTTTCTTGCCGGGGTGGCCGTACATGTAGCCGAGGAAGGCGCGAACGTTGGCGAAGCGCTGCCATTCGTCGCCGGGCATTTTCCCGAGTAGGGAGGACTTGCCGTGGACCACTTCGTCATGGGAGATGGGCAGGAGGAAGTTCTCGGTGAAGGCGTAGAGGAGGCTGAAAGTGATGTGGTTCTGGTGAAAGCGACGGAAGATGGTCTCCTGCTTGAAGTAGTTAAACATGTCGTGCATCCAGCCCATGTTCCACTTCATGGTGAAGCCGAGGCCGCCCAGATAAACGGGCGTGGTGACGGCTCCGAAGGAGGTTGATTCCTCCGCGATGGTGATGGCGCCGGGGACTTTATGAGCGGCGATGTTGAACTGTTTGAGAAACTCGACGGCTTCGAGATTTTCGCGGCCGCCGTATTGGTTGCGAATCCAGTCGCCGCCTTCGCGGCCGTAGTCGAGGAAGAGCATGGAGGCGACGGCGTCGACGCGGAGGCCGTCGATGTGGAAGTGTTCGAGCCAGAAGATGGCGTTCGAGACGAGGAAGGTACGGACCTCATTGCGGCCGTAGTTGAAGACGTTGGTGCCCCAGCCGAGGTGTTCGCCCTGGCGGGGATCGGCGTGTTCGTAGAGGGCGGTGCCGTCAAACCAGGCCAGGCCGTGGGCGTCTTTGGGGAAGTGACCGGGGACCCAATCGAGGAAGACGCCGATGTTGGCTTGATGGCAGGCGTCGACGAAGAACATGAAGTCTTCGGGGGAGCCGAAGCGCGAGGTGGCGGCGAAGAAGCCGGTGACCTGATAGCCCCAGGAACCGCTGTAGGGGTGCTCCATGATGGGCATGAGTTCGATGTGGGTGTAGTTGAGACGTTTGACGTATTCGACGAGGGTGTGAGCGAACTGGCGGTAGGTGAGGGGCTTGCCGTCGGCGTCCTTCATCCAGCTTTCAAGATGGACTTCGTAGACACTGATTGGGGCTTCGAGCCATTGGGTCTTTTCGCGTTTATCGAGCCACGTTTTGTCTTGCCATTCGTAGCCGGTCCACTGATGGACGACGCTGGCGGTTTTGGGCGGGACTTCGGCGCGGAAGGCGTAGGGATCGCACTTGAGTTGGTCGGAGTCGTTGTAACGACTCTTGACGCGGTACTTGTAGACGTCGCCCGATTGGATGCCGGGGATGAAGAGTTCCCAGACGCCGCCGTCGCGGAGACGCATGGGATGACGGGAGGTATCCCAGTCGTTGAAAATGCCGGTGACGGTGACGGAGAGGGCGGAGGGCGCCCAGACGGCGAAGCGGACGCCGGCGACGTTGTCGATGATTTGGGGGTGGGCGCCAAAGGTTTCCCAGGCGCGGTTGAGGGTGCCTTCGGTGTGAAGGTGGAGATCGAAGTTGGTGATGATGGGGCCGAAGCGGTAGGGGTCGTTAATGATCTGACCGTTTTGGAGGATGAGTTGATAGCGTTCTGTTTCGCCGCTTAGATTGGCGATGAAGAAGCCGGCGTCGTGGACGCGTTCCATCTCCACTCTTTGGCTAGAGGTTTGGACGGAGGCCGATTGGGTTTGGGGGAGGAAGGCGCGGACGGTCCAGCCGGGATCGGTGTTGTGGGGACCGAGGATGTGAAAGGCGTCGGCGTGGTAGCCGCCAACGATGGCGTCGATCTCGGCTTGGAGCATACGGCTATTATGGCAACAGTGATTCAAGCTGATACGGAACTTCATGTTCATTTGGAAGGATCGTTGGAGCCGGAGCTGCTTTGCCGGTTGGATCCAGCGCTGAGCTTGGAGGAAGCGCGGGAATTGTATCGCTTCGAATCGTTTATGGGGTTTATTGAGGCATTCAAGGCAGCGGTGCGGCGGTTGCAGACGCCGGAGCATTATTCGATGGCGGCCACTTCGTTGTTTGCGTCACTGGCTACGCAGGGGATTACATATGCGGAAGTGATTTTTTCGGCGGGCGTGGTGGAGTGGAAAGGACAGAGTCTGGACGCGGTCTGGGAGGCATTGCGGGAAGCTACTTTGACGGCGCCGTTGACTGTTCGTTGGAATGTGGATGTAGTGCGGCAGTTGGGGGGAGAGCCGGCGGAACGGGTGGCGGAGTGGGCGGGACGTCATGTTAATGAGGGGATTGTTTCGTTTGGAATTGGAGGGGACGAGACGGCACTGCCAGCCTTGGAATTTGCCCGCGCAGTGGCGATGGCGCGGGAGGCGGGTCTACGTTTTACGCCGCATGCGGGGGAGACTTCGACGGCGGAGAATGTTTGGGAGATGGTGCGGATGGGAGCAGATCGGATTGGACACGGGATTCGGTCGGTTGAGGATGCGTCGTTGCTCGCGACCTTGAAGGAACGGGGGATTGCACTGGAGGTGTGCCCGACTAGCAATTTGCGGACGGGGTCGGTTGCTTCGTTAGCAGTTCATCCGTTGCGGGCATTGTTTGACGCGGGAGTGATGGTGACGTTGAACTCGGACGATCCGGCGATTTTTGAATGTTCGTTGTTGGGGGAGTTTGAGGCGGCACGAGGGATGGGGTTTACGGAAGCGGAGTTGGCGGTGATCGCGGAAAACGCGCGGAGGTGCCGGTTTGGAGTTTGACGCGACGCTGAAGGAATTCTTCCAACAACAGCCGACGAGTCTCTTAATGGAGTTGACCGGTGGCGTTCCGGTTGTTGAATTTTTGAATGTGGAGTTGCCGTCGGTGCAGGAGCGACGCTTGGATTTAGTGCTGTTGTTGGAAGACGGGACGTTGTTGCACATCGAGTTGCAGAGTACGAACGACGGGGATATGGGTCTGCGAATGCTGGAGTATTTTGCTCTGCTCTGGCGGCGGTACCGGAAGCCAGTCCGGCAAGTAGTTTTGTATGTTGGGACACCGCGGATGCGGATGTCAGGCGTTTTCGAAACGGCGGCGCTGCGATTTTCGTTCACGTTGCGCGACGTTAGGGAATGGCGGGCCGAGGAGTTGTTGGCAAGTCCGAGATGGGGCGATCAGGTGTTGGCTATTTTGGGCGGGACCGATGATCCGCGGGAAGTTGTGAGGGGATTGTTGGCGCGGATTGCGGGAATGACTCGCGATCAGCGGGAACGGGCGTTACGGTATATGCTCATCCTTGCGGGGTTGAGGAAGTTTGGGATAATAATTGGGGAGGAGGTTAGGCGAATGGGCGTCACGATCAATTGGGCACAATATCCGGCGGTGAGGGCGGCTAAAGTTGCGGCGAAGGCCGAAGGCAGGGCAGAAGGTAAAGCAGAAGGTAAAGCAGAGGGCGAGATTCGCGGAGTCCGAGACGCGCTGACAATGGTATTGAAACGACGGTTCGGGCCTGTGCCCGCCTGGGCGCTCAAAAAAATCGAAAATGCTTCGAAAGAGCAGGCTATGGCATGGCTGGTTGAGGCTGGCGAGGCGGCGAAGCTGACGGAGCTGATTCCACGGGGCTAAGGCTTCCATCGCGCGAGGTAGATGGCCGATTTACCTTCGTGGGAACTGTAGTAGCTGATCCAGAGCTCGCGGTTACGCCAGACAAGGCCAGCGTAGCTGGAATCGCCGCTTGAGGGCAGCGTTTCAAGTTCCTTGATGCCACCGCTGGTGTTGAGTTCGACAATTGAAGTGCGGGTTTTGCCGTCGTATAGGCGGACGACTCCTATGAGGCGCTTATCAGGCAGTTCGATGAAATTTGGGCCACCGACTCGGGCGCCGACATCGGACCATTTCCAGTCCCTGTAGGGAGGCTTGGCGGAACCGAGGAGTCCGTTGACGCCCTTGGCGTCGCGACGGGCAAGGCAAAGCGCGGTTCCGTCTTTTTGGAAGATGATCGTCGATTCGTTGGGGAAGCCTTCATTAACAAATTCGGGAATCAGGGTCTCGAATTTGCGGCCGTCATTGGAGGAGTAGAGGCGGGTCACGCCGTCCCGGGTACCCGTGGGATAACCGACCATCAGGACCTGATCCTTATGCCAGGTGGCGCGCCAGAGCCAGAAGTTGGGATCGCCGATTTTGGAAGGTTCGGACCAGACGACGCCGTCTTTGGAGAACCAGACCATCGAATCGTGGGGAACGGGGGTCTGGCCGTCGCGTTCGCGGTGAGCGGCAGCGGCTGTAAGCATCAGTTCACCGCTCGGGGTATGGGTGATTTTGGGATCGCGGAGATCCAATTTAGGGAGGGTGAGGTGGGAGAGAGACTGCCACTTTTGGCCGTCTTTACTGGAGAGGACCCGGATGGAACCATCAGTGGACACATGGGCGCGGCCTTCGCGGAAAACACAAATCCAATTGTTTTTGTGGCGAATGAGATCGGTGAAGGCACTATGCGGGGCGCCATCCCAAATGCGGGCGCTTTCGATAGCCAGCAGCGGAAGAGCAAGGAGAAAAAGTAGGAATGGGCGCATCACGTTATTCTAACTTGGTGGCCTGGAAATTACTGGAATCGCGTGTGCACCTTTCAAACCGCTGGCTGACGCTGCGGGAAAACGATTACGAATTGCCTGGAGGAAAGCGTCTGCCGAGCTATTGGGTAATCGAGAAGCCTTCGTATGTTTTGATCATCGGGGAGTCGCGCAAGGGATTGGTGCTGGTTCGTGAATTCCGTCCGGGAAGCGGGAAGGACCATCTCAGTTTTCCAGCGGGGTTCATCGACGAAGGCGAAACGGCGGAGCAGGCGGCGCTGCGTGAGTTCAAAGAAGAAACGGGATTCCATGGATCGAAGCCGAGAGTCGTGGGGACTTTCGACGCGCAGGCGGCGTGGTTGAAAGCCACGTGCACCGTTGTCTATTTGGAATCGAGCGACCGGCCGGAAGTGAGCGCGGTCGATGCGGAAATCGACGCGGTACTCGTAATGGACTGGGGGCAGGTACTTGAGCAGGTCCGCGCGGGCGCCATCACGGAGATGCACTCGGTAGCGGGATTCTACATGGCGCGCGATTTGTTGGACAAGAGCTGAGAATCGACCAATTCTTTCAACTGGGCTTCGAGGTCGGCGACACGGCGAGAAAGGTCGGCGATGGCTTGCCCTTCCGGATCGGGAAGTTCGCCGTGGTTGAGAGGTTCGTTAGCGCCGGCGCGGGTGCGGACAACTTTGCCCGGAATGCCAACGACGGTGCTGTTATCGGGGACGGAATGAATGACTACGCTACCGGCGCCGATTCGGGCATGGTTACCGATGTGAATATTTCCTAGAACTTTCGCGCCTCCTCCGACGACAACGTTGTTACCCAGCGTCGGGTGGCGTTTGCCGGATTCCTTGCCAGTACCGCCGAGCGTGACGCCCTGATAGAGAAGGCAGTCATCGCCGATTTCGGCGGTTTCGCCGATGACGACGCCCATTCCGTGGTCAATAAAGAAGCGCCTGCCAATTGTGGCTCCAGGGTGAATCTCGATTCCAGTGAGCCAGCGAGCGGTCTGGGAAATGAGGCGCGGGATCAGCGGAACTCCGGCCCGGTAAAGCGGGTTGGCAAGGCGATGAAAGAGGACGGCATGGAGTCCGGGGTAACAGAGGAGAATCTCCACAACGCTTTTGGCGGCGGGGTCCTCACGGAAGACAGTGTCGATCTGTTCTTTGATAGTTCCGAACATGCGGTACCTACCATTATGTGATGTACAAAACGAAAAATGGATGCTATTCTGCCCCTAGATCGTTTGGCCAGTCAGGCAGCCGATTCCCACCTACTCCGCCCGCGCTCCCTTTAAAAAATTAGAAAATAAACCCAGGCGGACGATTGCGTCCGAATGGGAACCCAAAACAAAATGTGAAAGAATTGTTTGGGTGAGAGGACACCTGTCTATGAAACTGATACGCAGTCTTGTGATAAGCAGTCTAGGAGCGGCGATGTTGTTCGCGGCGCCGGCGCTGCGACTGTCGGAAACGACGATCGGCCCTGTGGCAATAGTCGCCGGGCAAAACGGACCGACGCGATCGGTAGAGTTTACGAACGCCGGAGACGGCACACTAAATGTGACGTTGCGGTCGTCGGCGGCCTGGGCGACTCCGACGTTGGGTACGGCGCGGCCCTGTTCGATATTCGGAACGGGCAGCGGCAACTGTACGCCGATCAACATCGCGCTGAACACATCTTCGTTGACTCGAGGGACTTATACGGCGGCGATTACGGTGAGCGATCCGAACGCTACGGACGCACCGCAGACGATCGTCGTGACGGTGGCGATTGGCGGCACGATACCGGATTCGGTGACTTTGTTTGTGTCGCCGGATGCAGGTTCACGGGACAGTGTGCGGATAACAACAAACGGACTTTTGGAGGGGACACCGGCAACGACGAGTGGCGGCAGTTGGCTCTCGCTGGCGTTTGAAGGACAGGGAAGCTTCGCCTTTGTGCTGCCGTATGCGGTGGTGGCGCGGAATCCGGGCGGACTGGCCGAGGGCACCTACAACGGGACATTGCGGGTGACGAGCGCGACGCAGCCGGTAGACAACAAAACAGTGAACGCAACGATGCGAGTAACATCGCAACCCCTTCTGTCTTTGAGCAGCGCGGCGATCTCGCTGCGAGGAGCGGCCGGTGCGCCGACGCAGATTGCGAACCTTGTGGGCTCCAACCGCGGGCGTGGAACGCTGACATTCACGGCGCCCACGGTGGCGATGACGAGCGGTGCAGGTTGGTTGACGGCCGATCTGGTCGCGGGGACGAACATCGTTCAAGTGAAGGCGTTAGTGGGCAGCCTAAGCCCCGGAGCGTATGAAGGTTCGGTGACGATCAACAGCAACGCGGCGAATGGGCCGGTGATGGTTCCGGTGTCGTTTGAGGTGGTGGCGAAGGGCAATCCAGTGCTTACGTCCGGCGGCGTGGTGAACAACGCGACCTTCGCTGGCGGCGACCCGCTGGGGCGTGGAACAATCGCTGCGGTGTTTGGGGAGCAGTTTGTATTTGGCGATGCGGTTGGCGCCTCGTCGTTACCACTGGGCACCATGCTGGCGGGAGTCCGCGTATTAGTGAACAACACGGCGGCGCCGGTGTATTTCGCATCGTACGGACAGATTAACTTCCAGGTTCCGTATGAGGCGACTGTAGGGACGGCAACGGTCGTGGTGGAAGCGAACGGTCTGCGCTCAAACGGCGTTACCGTGCCGATCGCAAATCGCGCGCCGCGGCTTTTACGTTTGGGAGTCGGCAATTACGGCATTCTGGTGAATCAGGACGGGACGTTCCCGCTACCGCGCACCTCAGCACTGGGCACGGCGGGGCGGCCGGCGCGGGCCGGCGACACGTTAGTGATTTACGCCATCGGATTGGGCCCGACGACACCGGCAGTCGGGAATGGCACGGCGGCACCGTCGTCGCCGCTGGCGGTGATCGATCCTCAGCCGGTCCTGCAGTTCGGCAACATTTCGATTTCTCAAGACGATGCGACAACGCCGTTGTTCGTCGGGCTTACGCCAGGTTTCGTTGGGCTCTATCAGATCAATGTGACCCTTCCCGCGACCGTGGAAAGAGGCCCGAACGTTTCCGTTTTCCTGGACATGGGAAATAACTTATTCAGCAATACGGTGGAGTTAGCGATCGAGTAGCCGTGACCGAGCGACTCTACTATACAGATTGCTATCTGACGCAGTTTGAGGCGCAGATCATTTCCCTTTCCGGGGATGGTCTGCGCGTCGTTTTGGACCGTACCGCTTTTTATCCGGCGTCGGGCGGGCAGTTGTTCGATAGGGGGGAATTGGGCGGAGTAGCCGTTATCGATGTTATCGATGACGGGGAAGCGGTAACGCACGTTTTGGCCGCGCCGATTGGCGCGGGGCCGGTGCAAGGGCGCGTTGACTGGACGCGTCGATTTGAGTTCATGCAACAGCATACTGGGCAGCATCTGCTCTCGGCGGTGTTCCACGACCTGTTTGGGTTTGCGACGGCAAGCGTGCATCTGGGGGAGGACGGCGGAACGGTTGAGATGGCGGCAGGAACAATTAGCGATTCGCAGGCACAGGCAGCGGAGGCGCGCGCAAATGCGTTGATTGCCGAGAACCGGGAAGTGTCGCTTTCGTTCGAGGAGAACCCGGAAGGTTTGCGAAAAGCGCCGGAGCGGACGGGGCCGTTGCGAATCGTTTCCATAGCCGGGTTAGACAAGAGCGCCTGCGGCGGGACGCACGTTTTGCGGACGGGCGAAATCGGTTCGCTGTTGATTCGGAAAGCTGAGAAGATTCGCGGAAATACGCGTCTGGAATTTGTATGCGGGTTCAAGGCAGTGCGTCGGGCGCGGATGGACTACGAGTTGTTGTCAGCGGCGGGACGGGCGTTTTCCCGGCCATTGGAGGAAGTTCCGGCGGCGGTGCAGGCATTGCAAGATGCGGCTCGAACCGACGCGAAGGCGGTTAAGGGATTGTCTCTGGAGTTGGCCGGATACAAAGGCCGGGCCCTGTTCGAGACGTCGGCGCCCGGGGCGAATGGCGTGCGGCGGCAATGGCTGCGCCTGGACGCCGTCGACGAAAGAACACGGGCGATGGCGCAGGCATTTGTCGGTTGTGGCCAGGCGGTGTTTTTAGCGACGGGTGGCGGTGCGGTGCTCGTGGCGTCGTCCGACCCCACGGTGCATTGCGGAAATTTGCTGAAGCAGTTTGGAAGGGGTGGAGGGAGCGCGACATTGGCGCAGGGAAGTTTGACTGAGGCGGGGCTTCTGGCGGAGGCGTTGGGAGTCTAGAATAAGAGAATCGTGATGCGACTCTCCCTTTTGCTGCTGGCGATGGTGACGGCCTACGGAGCGCCAACCTATACCAAGGACGTAGCGCCGATACTCTACAGGCGGTGCGTGGAATGCCACCGGGCCGGAGAAGCGGCGCCGATGGCACTGACGACGTTTAAGGAGACCCGGCCGTTTGCCAAGGCAATCCGAGAGGCGGTGCTGGCGAACCGGATGCCGGTCTGGCTGGCCGATTCGGCGCATGGACACTTCAAAAACGACCGACGATTAAGCGACCGTGAAAAAGGCGTGATCGCCGACTGGGTAGCCGCAGGCGCGCCGGAGGGAGCGAAGAGCGATTTGCCGGAGTTGCCGCTTTTCGTCGAAGGTTGGAATATTGGAAAGCCGGACCGGGTGATCGACATCGGCACAACTTTCGAAGTTCCGGCGTCAGGGACGGTGCCGTATAAGTACTTTGAAGTGGCGTCAGGATTCACGGAAGATATGTGGGTGCAGGCGGCGGAGATTCGGCCGGATCAGCGGTCGGTGGTACATCATGTGATTGTGTTTATGGTCGACGCGAAGGGTAAGCCGGTGGATGGAGCGGGCGGGGATTTACTAGTTGGATGGGCGCCGGGAGACCCGCCGTTGCAGTTGCCGGAAGGGACGGCGATGCGAGTCCGGGCCGGTACCAAGTTTCGCGTGCAGTTGCACTATACGCCGAATGGTAAAGCCACTCAGGACAAAACGTATTTCGGCTTACGGTTCGCCAGGACAGCGCCGGTGAAGGAAGCGATAACCGGGCGGGCGATTAACACGCGATTGGCGATTCCAGCGATGGCCGCCGATCATGTGGAGAAGGCGGCGTGGCAGTTCAAGAGACCGGTGGAGATTGTGGGTTACATGCCCCACATGCACGTCCGGGGGAAGGCGTTTAAGTACTCGATGGTCTATCCGGATGGGAAGCGTGAAGTGTTACTGGATGTGCCGAAGTATGATTTCGCGTGGCAGCTATCCTATCAGCCTTCCCTACCTCTCCATGTACCCGAGGGAGCGCGGATGGAGTGTGTCGCGCGGTATGATAATTCGCCAAACAACCCGAACAATCCGGACCCCTCGAAGGAAGTGCGGTGGGGCGATCAGACTTGGGAAGAGATGATGATCGGCTGGTTTACTTATACTGTTCCAGTGAAGGGCGAATAACTTATGTGGATCCGGAAAGTGACGCGGGACCGGGCGAAGGGCGTCGACTCGCCGGTGCCGACCCAAGTGGTATCGAACGAGGAGTTTACGCCGCGACGGCAGAACGAGGCGCAGAAGAAAGTTGAGCACCTGATAGGGTCAATGTCCACCGAGCGGGCAGCCAAGCTCGGGATGGAGCGGAAGGATTTTCTGCGCTCGGCGATGGGGATGGCGACCTGTTTCCTGGCGTCGAATCAGGTCTATGGAGATGTATTCGAAGTTGATGAAGCGGAGACTTGGGAACAGGGGGCATCGGCGGAGCGATTTGCGACGAGCGACTACTTCATTATGGACGTGCAGGCGCACTTTACGAACGGGTATGCGCTGGGATTCCGGGATAACGAGATTATCCGCGGGATGGGTTTTAAGTTAAGCGAGGACAAAGAGGCATATAGTTACAAGAACTTTGTCAAAGAGATGTTTCTGGACAGTGAGACTTCGCTGGTGGTAATTAGCGGAGTGCCAGGCCGGGAAGTCGATAAGAACGCCGCGGGTCGAAAAGTGGAGGGCCGGGCGCGGGGCGGCGGAATCTTGCCCAGTTGGTTGATGTCGGAGGCAGCGCGGGAAATTAACGGTCTGGCAGAGTCAGAGCGAGCCGTGTGTCAGGGGAATTTGGCGCCAAATCATTACTGGGACAAGACGGCGAATAAGATGGATCGGGCGGCCCTTCTGGATCAAATGGACCGGGAGGTGAAGCAATACGGTATTAAGTCGTGGAAGTGGTATTGTCATTCGGATCCGGGGAGATCAGGCGGCGGCTTTCAGATGGACGACGAGAATGCGGCGTTCTTCTATTCGGAGTCGCGAAAGCGCGGGATCAAGCTGTTTTCCGTTCATAAGGGGTACTCCTACCAGTCGAAGACACTTGGGCATCTGGCAAATCCGAAGGATGTAGAGAAAGCGGCGCTGGAGAACCCCGATCTGTCATTTGTCATCTATCACTCGGCAATGGAGCACGGTCCGTTTGAGCCGGAGTTCAAGGATTTAAAAAAGGTCGACCCGACGACAGGGGATATGACCTGGCACAACATTCTGATGGACATTAAGAGGCGGAATCCGAAGATCAAGAACGTGTATCCGGAGTTAGGGAGTTTCTTCAATGTATTGGTGATTTCGAATCCGATTTTGGCGATGCACGGGGTTGGCAAGAACATTAAGACTTACGGCGTGGATCACGTGATTTGGGGAACGGACTGTTTGTGGTGGGGATCGCCGCAATGGTGCATCGACGCATTCAAGCGGTTTCAGATTTCGGACGAGTTGTGCGAGAAGTTTGGGTATTCGAAATTAACGCGAGAGGACAAGGCGAAAATTTTCGGGCTGAATGCGGCGAAGTTGTACGGGATTGATCCGAAGGCGAGACGGAAGGGAATGCCGGCGGATGCGCTGGACAAGTTGAAGCTCGCCTATTCTGAAGGTGGCGGGCAAAGGGACAACGCGGCATACGGATGGGTGCGAGCGGACGATTAAATGGTTGGGGGCTTGGGTGACAGAGGAGATGATCCGTCGGCCGGCGCCAAATGGTCCAGCGCGAGTTGAAGGACTCGCCGGTATTCATGGATGTCGACGTCGCGCTCGCTGCATGGCAAGAAGAGGCAGCCGTCGTCTTTGAAGTTGTCGTCCCATGCGATGACCTTCTCGTCGGGCCATTCCAATTTGTATTCGGATAGCTTTGCCGCGGGGACACGATCAAAGTAGGCGCGGAGATTCACCGCGGTTTCGTCATCATCGGGTTGCCAGCCTGCTCGTTCGAAATCCATCGCTTCTTAGTTTATACCGGCCCAGTTCGAGCAGCTTCGTTCCGGACGTAATGGTCACGTCGACATCGCTCTTTCCGAACCAGTTACGCAGTTGCTCCGGCATGTCATCCCGCATGTCGCAGCCGCTGGCAAATGGCGAAAACGCCGGGAGAACGAGCAATCCGTTTCCTTTTAGAAAGGCGCGGTGCCGGCGCTTTACCGAGGAAGCGTCACGGAGTTTCATGATCGGGTGAAAGTGACCCACGACAGTGAGCGTGCCGGTCTCGGGCGCCGGGGGCAGTACGTCGCCATGGATGGCCCTGATGCCGCTGGTGCGCCACTCCGGCAGATAATGTTGGCCGCGATCATGATTTCCCGCGACACAGATCAACTCCGTTCGCGCTCGGAGCGACTCAATCGTTTCGTGGATGAGTTGCGCCTCCTCCGGGCCCGGTCGCGGCGCATGAATGAGATCGCCAACAAGGACGAGGGTTTTGGGGCGCAGTTGGTCGCAGAGAGCCTCCAGGCGCGGGCGCGCCCCGGCATCGGTTAGCGGCCAAAGTTCGCCGCGCCGCCGCTGGGCCCAGGCGAAGCCCAAATGAAGATCGGCGATCAGGGCAGTTCCCTGCTCCGGCAGCCATAGGGCTCCGCTGGGATGGAGCTCAATCATTCCATTGCTCATAAATGGCGGTGGCGAATTCGTCAAAGGCTTTGCTGGGATCCTGAGCCAGCAGAACCTCCCGATTGAAAGCAGCGAAAAGGGGCAGAGCGAAGGGAGAAGGGCGCGGATGCTCGTAAATCTCCCACTTCTCATTAAAGATGTGTTGCGCCTGCCGAAGGGCATTGGGTGCGTCGAGCATGTCACCCATGACTTCGCGGACGGTCTCTTTCACGAGCAAGTGGTCCGGCTCATACGTCAACAGCGTCTGATAAATCAGCGAGCCATTCCATGCCTGGAATCGCTTTCCGGAACTACGCTTCTTCACCAACTGTCCGGTCTCGGCAACGGCGCGGAAACGCCGTCCCAAGGTGTCCGTTGTTTTCAATACCTGTTCAAGATCGGCCAGAAAGTTAACGGGATTGTACGCCTGCCGAAGCGCCGGCTCACTGACGTCTATTTTGTTGTTGAGGACAAGCAGGTGGCCGTGATCGTCACTATTCGAGATGACGCTCTCGCCCTTGGCGAGGCGGTGGGCGGCAACCCAGGCCAGCGATTGATTGACGGCGCGCCCGGCGACACAATGAACCATCAGCAAACGGCCGCGGGGACGGGGAACGAATTCGAATTGAATTGGCGAATCCATAGGAATCGGCGCGGCCTGATTTTGTCGTTCAATGAACGCGCCGGCCAGTTCGGCCTGTTGCATTGTGGCCTGGTAGACTTCGCGAAGAACCGATTCGACGAGGGGCCGTCCTCCTTGCGACCATGCAGCTCGAAGCTGACGGCGGAGACGCAATTCCTCTTCCGCCATTCGCGATGAAAGCGGCATTTTGCCGCCCATCCAGCGCGGTGTCACGACGCGGTCGCTATTCGATGGCTTGACCACCGCAATCGCTCCGTGGATGGTCTCTACCTCGACCGCCTTTCCGCCAATCGTGAAGGCTTCGCCGGGCCGAAGAGCGGTGATGAACCCTTCCTCCACTTCGCCCAAGCGCCGGTGGTTTCGGGTGACGATTCTGACGCGAAAGTCCTCCGAAATGGTGCCGATCGCATGAAAATAATCGCGCGCAAGCCTCTTGTTGGCGACTCTAAACTCGCCAGCTTCGATGACGATCTTCCCGAACCGGGCGAGGACCTGTCCACCTCCGGCGAGGTAGTCCAGCGCCGCGTCGAAGTCATGACGCGTCAAATGCGAGTACGGGCCGGCGCCACGCACCAGATTCCAGGCTTCTTCAATCCCATGGGGACGTTCGACGGCCATTCCTAACAGGCCTTGGGCGAGCACGTCGAGCGGAGCCTGGGGGATGTTCAAGTCTTCGATATATCCGGCGAGTACCGCCTGACGCATGGCGAGCGCTTCGAGCAAATCGGGCAAACTAAGAGGGACGATGCGGCCATAGGCGACACCGCCGACTCGATGGCCGCTACGACCGAGGCGCTGAAGGGCACGGCTAACGCCGCGAGGGGTGCCGATGAGGAGGACCTGGTCGACGTTGGCGTAATCGACGCCCATTTCGAGCGATGTGGAACAGACGACGGCGCGCATCTCGCCGTTAGAAAGCCGTTGTTCCGTGGCTTCGCGCTCCGATCGCTCGATGGAGGCATGGTGGACGGCAATGCGGTCTTCGTCATCGGGAAGAAGCAGGGTGAGAGCGAGCCCGAGCCGTTCCGCGGAAGACCGGGTGGCGGTGAAGGCGAGCGTGGTACGAGCTTGTTGCACGGCGTCAACAACAGCGTGAGCGACGCGGCCGGAATCGTAGCCGGCGGCGGGGAGTTTTAGCGGAGTATGGATCTCAACGCGGTGAACGCGGCGAATGGAGTCCGCCACGATGGAACAGGGCCGGCGTCCACAGAGGAGTTGGGCGACCGCTTCGGCGGGTTGGGCGGTGGCGGAAAGACCGATGCGCTGGAGGATGTGCGGGGCGCGGGCCTGCAGCCGTTCGAGGGTGAGCGCCAGGAGGGATCCGCGTTTGTTTTCCGCGAACGAATGGATTTCGTCGACGATGACCGTTTCCGGCTCGAAACCGTCGCGCCACGGCTGTTGGGAAAGCAGTGAACTCAGGGATTCGGGGGTGGTGAGGAGGAGATGCGGGCGGCGGCGCGACATGCGGGAACGGTCAGTCTGCGCGGTGTCGCCGGTGCGAATTTCCATACGAATTCTGTTGGCGGCGGGGAGGGGAGCATTGAGAGCCTTCAGTGGTTCTTCGAGGTTGCGGTGAATGTCGCGGCCGAGCGCGCGGAGTGGGGAAACGTAAACGGCGAGGCAGGCGTTGGGCAGCTTGCCTCGTTGAGCCCGCGCGCCGAGTTGGGCCAATACAGAGAAGAACGCGGATAGCGTCTTGCCGCTCCCTGTGGGAGCGAGGATGAGTACATGCCCTCCGTGGAATGTCCGGCGCCAGGCGAGCTGCTGCGTCTGTGTCGGGGCTTCGAAATTCGCGTTAAACCATGAGATAAGAGAGAGCGGAACCCAGTCCGGCCATGGCCGTTTGTTATGGTGAGCGGGGGCGGTCATACCTTCTCAAACAGCTCCCGCACGCGGGCGAGTGTGTCAATATCGGCAGGCGTTTTATCCTGGCGCCAGCGGATGATTCTCGGAAATCGCAAGGCGTAGCCGCTTTTGTGACGCGGGCTCTTCTGCATTCCGTCGAAGGCGACTTCCAGGACGACTTCGGGCTTAACTAATTGGACTCGGCCGCCGGCATAGCGCTCAATGGCGCCGGCGCGAAATATCTTCGTTAGTTGCTTGATCTCCTCGTCGGTGAGACCGGAATAGGCTTTGCCGATGTTCAAAAACCTATCTCCATCTCTGACCGCAAAAGTCACATCCGACAAAACACCCGCGCGCCGGCCATGGCCCTGTTCGGCGGCGGTAACGACAACATCGAGCGTGGCGAAGGGCCTTTTCACTTTGAGCCAGTTGGCGCCTCGCCGCCCGGATTCGTAGAGGGAACCGCGTTTCTTCAGGACGAGTCCCTCGTTGCCGCGGGCGCGGGCGGCGAGGAACAGATCCTCGACCTGCGCGTGGTTCTCGACGGCAATCTGGACGGAGAGTTGACTAAGATTCAGACACTCCAAAAGGGCGCGGCGGTGCTCAATCGGTTGATCGAAAACGAGCTCGCCGCGGTGCATCAGAATATCGTAGGCGAGGAAAACAACGGGGATTTCGTTGATCGTTTTTTGCGTTACCTTTTTGCGGGCAATGCGTTGTTGAAACTGGTGGAAAGGGAGCGCACGGCCATCCTTAAATGACAGGATTTCGCCATCGAGGATTACCGGGCCGGGCATGTTGGTGAAGGCTAGAATGATTTCGGGGAATGCGTCGGTCGTTTCGTCGAGCCCCCGGGTGTAGAGCTTTACTTTGCCATTGGCGACATGGAGTTGGGAGCGGATACCGTCAAATTTGTCCTCGGCGTACCACTCGGTGGGATCGGCCAGATCGACGATGTTGTCGAGTGGCTGGGCGAGCATGAAGTCGAGTGGGTGAAAGAGTGCGGCTTCGATGGTTTGGAGCTGATCGTGACGGGCGGCGAGGGCGACGCGGGCAATATTGCCGCTCCGGTTATTTGCGGCCCGGACAGCTTCAGCGTCCCGGCCGGCGGCCTGTGCGACCGCCTCTTCGACCATCTTTTCCTGGAGCCCGATCCGGAGATTGCCGGTAATGGTTTTGACGAAGAATTTGATCGCCGGAGCGGTGTAGGTTTGGAAGATGGTGGCCAACAGGTCGATTTTGATTCTGGTGAGCCGCGTCTGTTGGAGTAACTCGAAGTATTCTTCAGCTCGCCCGAGAGATAGCGGTTCGGCCTTGGTTATCGGCCGGCAGAGGTGGGCGATGGTTTCGCCGCTATCGCCGACTTCGCGGTAACACAGAGAAAGCGTTTCGGGATCCCATTTCGTTACTTCTTCCAAAGCGGCGCGGAGAGTGGCGTAGCCGACCGTCAACTTGCGGGGATCAGTGGCGGCATGGGGCGAGCCGCTGAGGTAGAGTACGGCGCGGGCGAGATCGACATCGTCGAGGGTCTTGAGGTAATTGGCGACGTGGGCGATCTTCTCGTTACGCGAACTGGTGGCGGCGACACGTTCGGCAACGGCGGCAAGTTGGTCCATTTAAATTTGGACCTCCGTGGCGACTAAAGCGGCGCGGGCATTGAGTCCGCGCTGGCGCAGGATACGGGCTAGCGGTTCGGCGTAGCCATGGACGATGTCTACTTGACTGGGATTTGATTCGCCGATCAGCGTCAGCAGTTCGGAGAAATCCGCGTGATCGGAGTACGGGATGAGGACATCGGCGTTGGCGCGAGCACGGGCGTTATCGAGGGCGGCCCAACCGCTGACGAGAGCGGACTTCCGCTTCGATGGCGGTATCGGCAACTTTTCCTCGAGGCCGGGCGTTAGGAGGATGGCGCCGTTTTCAGACTCTTGGGGAAACGTGTAGCCTTGCGCTTCGAAGTAGGGAATGAGCCCGGCAATGGAGCCATGTATTCGGCAGGGAATCTGGTGGAGGGCGAGGGTGTGGGCGATTTCCTGACCGCGGCCAAGGCCGTAGCCTTGAAAGACCGGGGTTATTCCCTTGTCGAGACATTCCCTGGCGAAATTCGCGATTCTCGCTTGTGCTTCGTGGACCTCAATGAACTGATAGATCGGAATGCCAAAAGTGGATTCGATGATTAGGTGGTCACAGGGCGTGGGCTCGGTAGACCAACCGCAGATCGGGGTACGGCGCTTGATATCGCCGGTGTAGACTAAACGCTCCCCTTGATACTCGACCAACAATTGGGCGGCGCCCAGAATATGGGCGGCCTGACGAGCCGTAAGCGTGGCGCCATTCCAGTCCATGGATTGATTGGGGACAAGGGTGAAAACTTGCTGCGAGCGGTCCGGAGGAAGGGGCCAACGGTGGCGGTAAATCTGGGCGGTGATGGGGGTCGCGATCACCGAATCGTGGAGGCCTCGAGCGTGGTCGGAATGAGCATGAGACAGCCAGGCGGCGGGAACGGGCAGGCGCGGGTCGAGCCAGAGGCCGATGTCTGGCAAGTAGATACCGTCGGCGGTGTATTCGACGCGCATGGGCCTCTTTCCATGTTAGATGCCGCGTGAAGAGATGTAGGCTAAAACTATATGGCACATGTTGTGGTTGTCGGCGGCGGGTTTGGAGGCTTGGCTGTGGCCAAGCGGCTGGCGCGTCAAAGAGGGTTGGCGGTGACGCTGGTGGACCGGCGGAATTTTCACGTGTTTCAGCCTTTGTTGTATCAAGTGGCGACGGGCGGATTGTCGCCGGCGGATATATGCGCGCCCCTGCGGTCGGTGCTCTCCGCCGCCAAGAATGTTCGGACATTGCTGGGAGACGTGACAGGATTCGATTTGCCGGGCCGGCGAGTCTTGATGGCGGATGGAGAGTTGGCGTATGACTATCTGGTGGTAGCGGCGGGTGCGCGGCATCACTACTTTGGGCATGCCGAATGGGAGGCGCTGGCGCCGGGGCTGAAGACGATTGAGGACGCAACGGAGATCCGCGGACGGATTCTGAGCGCGTTCGAGGCGGCGGAGAAGGAGCCGGACGCGGAGCGGCGAAGGGCGCTTTTGACATTTCTAATTGTGGGCGGGGGACCGACCGGGGTGGAGTTAGCCGGAACATTGGGGGAGATTGCGAACGACACGTTAAAGGAGGACTTTCGTTCGTTCCGGCCGGAGGAGGCGCGTATCATGCTGCTGGAATCGGGCGATGGCATTTTGTCATCGTTTCCGCCGAGTTTGGCGGGCGCTGCGGAAAAGGCGCTGATGGCGGTGGGGGTCCGGGTGAAATTGGGCGCGAAAGTCGCGTCGATTGACACTGAAGGCGTGACGCTGGGGAATGGAGAGCGGATTCAATCAAGAACTGTCCTGTGGGGGGCGGGAGTGAAGGCTTCGCCACTGGGAGCCATGTTAGGGTCAGAGTTAGACAATGCCGGTAGGGTTATCGTTAATCAAACTTGTCAATTACCGGGGCGGCCGGAGGTATTTGTGTTAGGGGACATGGCGGCTTTAAGGGACATGCCTCTGCCCGGAGTAGCCCCGGTGGCAATGCAACAGGGGAAATATGTTGCGGATTCGATTGGATTGTTGTTGTTGGGGAAAGAACTGCAGCCGTTCGCTTATGTTGACAAGGGAAACCTGGCGACAATCGGGCGGGCCGCGGCGATTGCGGACTTCGGCAAGTTTCAGATCAGCGGTTGGACGGCGTGGGTGCTATGGCTGTTCGTACACATCATGTACTTAGTGGGTTTCCGGAACCGTGTACAGGTGTTTGTCCACTGGGCATTTCAGTATCTTAGTTTCAACCGGGGCGCGCGGCTGATTACCGGTGCGGAACGGTACTGACTTCGGGAAGGAAATAGAACATCAAGCCGAGGATGGCATAGACTGCAAGCAACTGGACGCCCTCCATCCAGTTTGATTCGCCGTCGTTGGCGGTCTGCGCGCAGATGAAAACACTGAGTGTCACGGCGATGACTTCGGCGGGCGTGAAGACAAGATTCATCGGCGATGGGGCGATGAAATAGCTCAGCAAAACGAGCACAGGGGCAACGAACAGGGCGATCTGGATACTGGACCCGATGGCGATGCCCAGCGCGAGATCCATGCGATTTTTGCGCGCCACGAGGATCGCAGTGGAATGTTCAGCGGCGTTACCGATGATTGCGACCACGATGACACCGACGAACACGCTGGTCATGCCGAAGCTCTGGGCCGCGTGTTCGACAGAGCCGACAAGGATTTCGCTGATCCACGCGATAAGCGCGGTGGAACCGGCGAGAACGCCCATCGACTTTCCAACGCTCCAGGGCTGGGATTCGCCACCGTGCGCTGCCCCGCCCTCTCCACCGAAAAGTTGTTTGTGAGTAATGAGCGTGAAAACGAGGCTGAGGGCATAAACAATGAGCAAAATGACGGATATTTCCATGCTCAATTCGCTTTCGCGCGCGGCGCCGGCGGGTCCGGCGAGGAAGTGAAAAGCGGCGGGCAGGATGAGCGAGACCGCAGCCAGCAGCAACATAGTCGCTTGATTCTGAGCGGCCATTCTGTTGAAGGTCTGCGTCTTGAACTTGAGGCCGCCCATGAGCATCGACAGGCCGGCCACCAGAAGGACGTTGCCTATGATGGAACCGGTGAGCGAGGCCTTCACGACGTCATAAAGCCCGCTTCGAAGAGCGGCGATGGCAATGATCAATTCAGCGGCGTTGCCGAAGGTGGCGTTGAGCAAGCCGCCGACGGCCTCGCCGGTATGGTGCGCAAGATTCTCGGTTCCCTTTCCCAGCCACCCCGCGAGCGGCAGTATGGCGATGCAAGCGCAGATGAATGTCTGGGTGTGCGCGTCGGGCAGGAAGTAATGCAACCACGCGGTAATCGGCACGAATATCAGGAGCCAGTTGAGTGAGGGCTTCAGCATGAGTTAGTTGGTGGGAGACTGTTTCTTTCGACGGGCAGCGACTTTTGGTGTTTTTCCGGGTGCTATGGGTTCGGATGTCGCACCCCATCGGCCAAGCCGGAAGGTTCGTTCGTACCCGGCATCGACGTTTCCGATCGTCACTTGCAGATCACCGCCGGCGCCGCAGCGGTACTGCTCGCCGATACATTGGTGCAGGTCCATGTGGAGAATGGGGAGACGCTCCAGACTGGCCGCGTCGCGGAGTTCGGGGTCGAAGGGAAAGTGAATTTCATCCCAGACCGTGATATCGCCGCCGGGTTGGCCATCGCTGGTGAGTTGGCTGCATTCGAGATAGCGGAAGTGTCCAATGTTGTGGACGGCCAGATAGTCGCGGGTTTCGATAAGCGGCGGGTCGCCATCATTGGGGAGTGCGCTGCCCTTGGCGAACAAGGGATCGAAGCGGATGCGGGCGCCGTTGTCGGCTTCGCGCCAGACGCCGAAGTATCGGGTGAAACGATCGCGAAGAACGTACTCGGCGGAACGGTCGGCCTGAATCGCGAGCCCGATGGCCGTGGCGGCGCGAGTGTAGGGGGATCGGGTGACTTTGGATTTGAAACGTTCGCGAAGCAGCCGTCCAACAAGGGGCAGCTCACTGCCTCCACCGGTAACGTAAATGGCTTCCAGGCTTTGGGTGAGCGAACTCAAGCCGTCGAGAGCGTGAAGCGTTTCGGAGATCAGTGGTTCGCAGCGTGTGTAGAAGTCGGCAACGGAAATTTGAACTTGCGGCCAGTTGGGGCGGACGAGATCGAGATCGACAGTTATGCGCCGGGAGTTTGGATGAAGCGCTTCCTTTTTTCGCCGCGACTCCTCTTCGAGGCGGAACCATTCCGATTCGGTAAGACCCGCGGCGTCAAACCCAGCGGCGTCAAGGGCAAGCTCGGCCAGTATGTGATCGAAGTCGTCGCCGCCCAATGCCGGGATTCCTTCGCTCGCGATGACGGCATGGGAACGTTGATCAAGCTCAACGAGGGAAGCGTCAAACGTCCCGCCGCCGAGGTCGTAAACGAGAATTGCCTCTTTTTTCGTGGCCTTGTCGCGGTGGCTGTGACCGTATTCGACAGAAGCGGCCGATGGCTCGTTCAAAAGCCCGATGACGTCGAAACCGGCTTGGCGAAAGGCCTCGACCGTTAGAAACCGTTGATTGGAGTTGGCGCTGGCGGGAACGCCGAGCATCACTTCCAATTTTTCGCATGACGGAACTTTGAGATTCGATTGGTCACGAATGGCGGTGCAAAGATGGGATGCGAGTTCACGAAGAATGAGCGCCAACGGGGCAACATTGCCAGCGATCTCGACAGGAGTCTGGGGGCCGGCCTCGGAGAGCGATCGTTTTAAGCCGCGGACCACGGTGGCGTGGGGATTCGTCTGGGCCGCCCAGGCCGCCCAACCGTGAATCCGGCGGCCATTGAGCACGCCGGTCAGAGGCGGAAACCAATCGAAAACCTCGCCGCCATTTCCTTCCACATCAGGGCCTTCAAAGGCAACGACTGGATAGTTACCGCGATCCGACGCGGCGACTACGATTCGGGTTGTGCCGAAATCGATTCCAAGTCTCATTCCGCTAGGATAGCGGGAATCTAAGTTTACTCCAAAAACAGGGGGGGTGTATGGGGAGGATTCGAGACGAAACAGTGACCAGGGGTAGGCCAGTACGTTACAATTCGAACGAGTCTCCCTTCGAATACAGCGCAACATGGATCTGGATCAACTCCATACGTTCCTGGAAATTGTCCGCCTGAAGAGTTTTTCCAAGGCCGCGCAGACGTGTTTTCGAACGCAGCCGGCGATCTCGGCACAGGTTCGCCAGCTTGAGCAGGAATTGAATACGACGCTCTTTGAACGGTTGGGAACACGAATATCGTTAACGATGGCGGGTAAGATTTTCGCGGAATACTCCGAGCAGATCCTGAACTTGCGAAAACAGGCGCAGGACACGATCAACGAATTGGAGCGCGTACCGCGTGGAGAACTGGTGATCGCCGCCAATGAAGCGACCTGTATATACGTGCTGCCCGAGGTGTTCTCGCGGTACAAAGAGTTGTTTCCAAACGTCCAGTTGCAGGTCGACCGGTCCTTTGGCGCAAGGGTGGTCGAGGCGGTAGTTGACAATCTGGCGGACTTCGGGATCTGCCAGTTGCCGATTCAAGAGAAGAAATTGCAAGTGGTGTTGATCCACACCGATGAAATGAAGTGCATCGTGCCGCCGAGTCATCCATTGGCTGGGGCGCGGTCGATTGCCTGTGAGGATATCGTTGCGCATCCGCTGCTGCTGCCGCGTGCGGGAACGACCCGGGCGCGTCTGAACGCGTGGATGGAACCGAGCGAGGATCACCTGAATATTTCGATGGAACTGGACTCCACCGAGATGATGAAACGATTTGTGATGGCGGGATTGGGAATTGCGTTCCTGGCGGCGTCGAATTGTGCCGATGAGGTAAAGGAAGGCAAGCTGCGGGCGATTCCGCTGGCGCCGGAGCCACTAGATCGGAGATTAGGTCTCATTTATCGCAAGGATAAGGCCCTATCGAAAGCAGCGCTAGGCTTCATTCAGGTTATTTTGGACCAGGCAGGTGTAAATACGGCAAGCCGTAACCCGGCTCAGGTTTCGCCCGTCATCACGTAGCAGGTGCCGATTGGAAATAAAGACGTTTCGAACATCGACGATTCTGATAGCCACCGAAGGGCGGACGCGGCTATACAAGTCTCGATCCGATATGAATCCGGAACAACGGCAGGCATTGCAGCGGACACTGAATTCGTCCATGGCGGCGACGATTTTGATCGCCGACCAGCGGGGCCGCAATGAAATTCTGAAGCTGTTGCGGGGAGAGCAATCCGTGTTGCGTGGGTCGTCGGGCACAATTCGCCGTCGACTGCGAACGGAGCCGGCAGCCAAGTTGAAAGCAACGATACCGGCGTGGTTGCGAAGCCGCTGGACAAGGGCATTGATCGCTTTCTTGATCCCTGCGGCGGTGGGCGCTGGATTTTTCGCACTATTAACGGCGGCCAGATAGGAATTTTTCGTTTTCTTCTCTCCGACTCCGATATGAAGTCTATGGAGCGAAGATGTTCCTTTCCTTAAAGCGACACATCGAAGGGTCCGCGCCGGAAGTGTCGACAGCGCTGTTGCAGTTTTGCCAGATGTTACTGCGGTCGATGCGGCTCCACGCAGTGCGTGGAAAAGAGTGGGAGGTACAGCGATTTCAGACCGCTCTACTCGCATTCGAGAGTCGCGTTGGCGCTGCGCCGGACGTGTCGGAGATCCTGCTGGTGGCGAACGAGGCGACCCGAACGTTCGAAGACTACTGTTGCCACACCAACCGCTATTTAGAAGTGCAGAGCGGCGAACTTCGGACCATGCTTGCAATGTTTTCGGCGACGGTGGCCTGCATATCGACAGCGAGCCAGACGGCAGTCGACCAGTTGGTGAAGGTAGAGAAGCGAATGGAATGCATCAGCTATTCAAGCGATCTACCTAAACTGAAAATCGAATTGGCCGGTTGCCTGGCGATGGTCCGGGAGGAGTCCTTTCGGCAGCGGCAACAGAATGCGGAGACGATCCATAGGCTGCAGCGAGGGGTTTCCGACACGCGGCAACGGATGGCGGAAGAGGCGGCCCCGGCCGAAAGGCCAAAGGAGCCATTGATGCGGGATTTGGCGACGAACCTGCCTGGACGGGCGGACGCCGAAGACGCGTTGACGCAGGCGCGGGGCCGGAAGAACATGTTCGCGGCGGTATTGCCGGTGGATAGATTGGCCCTCATCAACAGTCGCTTTGGATCCGAGTCTACTGACGTCGTGGTGAAGTTTTTCGCGGAGCACTTGCAAAATCACCTGCATCGGAACGACGCGCTGTTCCGGTGGAGCGCAAACTCGTTTCTGGCGATCGTGGAGAGAGATCAATCGCAGGATTCAGTCCGGGCCGATTTGTCGCGGTTTGCTTCGGCCAAGTTGGAATTGACCCTGGAGCACCATGGGCGTGAGATCCTGCTGCCGGTGAGTTCGACGTGGGTTTTGTTCTCATCGGCCGAAGGACGGAATCATGAAGCGTTAGTGGCGAAGATAGACGCCTTCTTAAAGAGTGAAATGCATTTCAAAGATTCCTTCTAGTGGCCGATGAGGAGAAATGTAGGGGGAAAAGTGCCACAAACGGAGCAGAGAACGGCTGAGCGGCTGGAAGTTAGGGTCGCTGCAAGCTTACAGATTCTGGGAGCTTCGGCTGACGAAAACGGTGGAATTTTCGCGGTATGGGTTGAGGACGCAAGTGCGAGGGGCATGCGAGTGCGATCGCCCGAACGAATCGACGCCGGCCGGGCGGTGAAGATCGAAATGGGAGATGCGATGTTCCTGGGCGAGGTCTGCTACTGCGCCGCGGCGCCAGGAGACGACCCCAAGATTTTTAACCTGGGCATCGCCACGAAACAGTGCCTGACCGGACTGGCCAGTCTGCACCATCTAATCCGAGCCCTATCGCCAGAAGGGGCGCCGGAATTGGAGCGAACCCGGTAGCGCATGTTATTCTTCGACTAAATGGCAAAGAATGTTGTTGTCTTCGGGGCCGCGGGGCAACTGGGAGTTGAGCTGGTTCAGATTTTGAAAGACCGCGGTTATACGGTCCATCCATTTAACCGGGCCTCTGTAGATATTACGAATCTGGGTTTGCTCGAGCAAACTCTTGGTCAACTGGATCCCGCCGTCGTCGTTAACGCCGCCGCCTACAACCAGGTCGATGTGGCCGAACAAGAGCCGCAGGCGGCATACGCCGCGAACGGATTGGGCGTACGAAATCTCGCGATTGCCTGCCGCCAACTCGATTCCCTGTTAGTCCATTTTTCTACCGACTATGTGTTCGATGGCCTCCTGGGCCGGGCTTATGTCGAGGACGACCGGACACACCCGCTGGGCGCTTATGCGGTGTCCAAGCTGGCTGGCGAATTGTATGCGCAGGCCTATTTGGAGAATCCGCTCATTATCCGCACGTCCGGGGTCTTCGGCCCTGGCGGACTGCGTACGGCGCGAGGGAACTTCGTGGAATTGATGCTCCGATTGGCGCAATCCGGGCAGCCAATTCGAGTAGTTGAAGATCACGTCGCATCGCCGACCTATGCACCCGCACTGGCAAAATGCACAATTGACTTGATGGAGAGTCCGCATCGGGGAATTTTCCACGCCGGTGGCGGGGAGGCGATCAGTTGGTTTGCTTTCGCGAAGAAGATTTTTCAGGCCGCCGGATTGACCCCGGAACTTCGCCCGACGAATGAACGCGAGTACCGAACCGCCGCGAGACGTCCGAAGTATTCGGCGCTGGCAAATGCACGGCTGGCCGATAGCGGATTGGCGTCGATGCCATCACTGGATAGCGCCTTGGCGGCATATATGACGGAACGCGCGCGCTATAAATAGGCTACTTCGAAGAGTAGTAGCCCTTGCGGGCCTGCACTTTCAACGTCTTGTCATTCGGTCGAATTTCCAGCTTGCGAAACGCTCCGTCGCGAGTTTCGTTCGTGGGCGAGTAGGCAAGCGCGTACTGGCTGCGCATTTCTTCCTGAATCTGCCGAAAAATCTCTTCCAAGGAATTACTTCGGCCAACGTGGAACAGGCGACCGCCGGTCTCCTCCGACATCTTTTTCAGGTCCCCGTCGCTCGCGCCTCCAAAACCGCGGCCATAGTAGGCGCGTTGATCGACGTAGTAGATGCTATAGATTATCGCGTCGGCTTTGTGCGCCATTTCAATGGCGTCTTTCAACTTGTAGCTGGAGCCGTAGTCCATGCCATCGGTGATCAGCACGATGGCCTTCCGGCCCACTTCGTTCTTCAACTTTTCATTGGCGGCCAAGTAAACGGCATCGTACATGATCGTGCCCTTTTGCTTGGCGGACGTCGGAACCGGGCCGGGGTGCAGTCCGCCAACACTGGTGGAGAGCCGCAGCCCGTCCAACCCGCGCTTGAGCAACCGGGATGAACTGGTGGAGTCCTGCAACAACTCGGCGTCCGCACCGAAGCTGATGAGGAATGCCATATCCTTTGCCTTGAGGACCTGATCGAAAAACTGGCCGGCAGCTTGCTTTTCCTGCGGAATCAGGGTCTCCTGGCTGCCGCTGACGTCGACGAGAAGACCGATGGTGAGGGGCAGATTCGTTTCTCGCGTGAAATATTTGACGGACTGTTGCTTGCCGTCTTCGAATATGTTCAGGTCGTCCTTCGTAAGCGACGGGATCAGGGCGCCGTTCTTGTTGCGGACGGTGAACATGACGTTGACAAGGTCAACGTCCACTTTGATAGTTGGAAGATCCTCCTGTGGCTCCGGCGCCTTTGACTTTTGCGCATGGAGCACCGTACCGGCCGCGAGAGCGCCGCCGCACAGTGTCGAAAAAACATTTCTGCGATTCACTATCCTCATAGATGGCCCCTCAAACAATCACGTTCCATGAGAAAAGCAATTTCCCATTTGAAACAGGCAGACCCGGTGATGGCGCGCATCATCGGCGCCGTAGGTCCATACAAGATCGTATACCGGGAACCGGACTTTACGACACTGGCCCGTTCAATCGTCTATCAGCAAGTGAGCGGGGCGGCGGCGGCGACGATGCTCTCGCGGTTGACAGCGGCGGCTGGGCGAGGCGGAAAGCTGAGTCCGAAAAAGATCCTGGAATTGGGCGTCGATGGGATGCGGCCTTGCGGAATTTCGCGGCAGAAAGCCAGCTATCTGATGAATCTGAGCGCACACACCCGAAGCCGGGCGATCGAGTTTGGGCGATTGGCGGAATTGTCCGACGAGGAAGTGATTGGACAGTTGACCCAGGTTAAGGGCATCGGTGTTTGGACCGTACAGATGTTTCTGATGTTTGCGCTGAAGCGCCACGATGTCTTGCCGACCGGCGATTTGGGTGTCAGGAACGCCATTCGAAAGGCTTACGCACTGGAAACGCCTCCGCCTCCGAAGGAGATGGAGCGGATTGCGACACCGTGGCGGCCGTATGCGAGCGTGGCGAGTTGGTACTTGTGGCGCAGCCTTGACGGGATGGCGGAAATTTAGCCCGGTTGGCGGGAAACCAGCGCGTTGACCATCGCCAGCCGCATTCCGCCGAGCGCGGCCGTGACGCCGTTCGCGCCTTCGATCGCGTGGTCGGGATTAGATAAGTAAGACCCCTCGATGATTCGGCCGGCGCGGACCTGAAACCAGCCGAGTATGTCTTCATTGGGCACCGGATGGAGGTCTTCGGGAACCCGGGAATCGACATAAACCAATCGTCCGTCGCGATGAGCTTTAGCGGCGCTCTGCATATCGAGATCCAGTGGCGCCACAAGGCCGATAGTTTCGTGAAGAAACTCACGAAACAGAGCATTGACCTGAAGTGAACCGCTGCCATCCAACACGCCGATCACAGCCTGCGGAGGAATTCCCTGGAGTTTCTCAACCTCCTCCACTTCAAGATAGGTGGCAATACGGCGCGGCTCGCCGTCGTGCTGAATATTGAGAATTCTCATGAGGCAATGGTATCCTGATATGCTCACTTTTAGATGCGCTTCCTGTTACTGACCGCGGCCATTTCTCTCCCCCTTGCCGCCGTACCGGCGAAGGAACAAACCTTCGCACAGGCACAGAGTTTTTTGAAGAGTTACTGCGTTTCGTGCCATCAGGGCGCGAAGCCCTCGGCTGGGTTCAACGCGGCGAAGCTGAGTACGCTGCAAACGATGATGGACGATCCGCGCAAATGGAGCCGCATGCTGGCGAGGGTTCGCGACAACGAGATGCCGCCGAAGGGCGCGCCGGCGCCGGCCTTGGACAAACGCGAAGACTTCGTCGGATTCGTGGAAGAGACGATGAAGACCGCGGCGTGCGCAGTCGGCATCTCGCTGCGGCCGGCCATGTTGCGGCGGTTAAACCGCGCCGAGTACTCATCCACGATCCGCGATCTGCTCAACATTCACATTAACGCCGGGCGCGGGCTTCCGGCCGACGGTGCCGGCTGAGAGGGCTTCGACAACGCCGCCGAAACCCTTTTCCTGTCCCCAATGCACGCCGAAAAGTATCTGGACGCCGCTCGGGATGCGCTGGCGTACGGATCCAAGGATCCGCGATCTCGAGCCAGATTTTTGATCGCCGACCCAAGTGACAAGATGACCGCGGAGGAAGCCGGCCGCAAAGTGCTGGAAGCATTTCTGCCTCGCGCGTTCCGGCGTCCCGCGACGGCAACCGAACTGGAACAGTATTTTGCGCTGTTCGCCAATGCGTACAAACGCAGCCAAAGCTATGAGACGTCTATCCTGCACGCTTTGCAGGGTGTGTTAATTTCCCCCCATTTCCTGTTCCGATCGGAAGATAGCAACACCGGCGCCGGACCGCGGATGCTGGACGATTACGCCCTGGCAAATCGGCTTTCGTACTTTCTGTGGGGAACGATGCCGGACGAGGCCCTGTTCAAGTTGGCGGCAGAGGGCAAGCTGCGGGATGACGCGGTGCTGACCGAGCAGACGGTGCGGATGCTGAAAGACGTGCGAACGCGCGAGTTCGCTGAGCAATTCGTAGAGCAATGGCTGAACACCCGGGAATTGGGGCGCGACATAAAGCCGGACGCGAAACTGTTTCCGGCCTACTATGACGCGGAGATTCAATCCGGCATTCGATATGAGCCGATTTTGTTTTTCCAGGAATTACTGACGGCTAACTTATCCCTGCTCAATCTGATCGATTCCTCGTTTACGATCATGAGCAATAAGCTCGCTAAACATTATGGAATCAAACCGCCAAAACCCCTGCGACAACAGCCGGTCGTCGTTGAACTGCCGCCGGACTCCCATCGCGGTGGAGTGTTGGGGATGGCCGCGGTTCTGGCCGTGTCGTCCTACCCAAATCGAACGAGCCCCGTGCTACGAGGGAAATGGATTCTGGAAGCGCTATTGGGGACACCACCGCCACCGCCCCCCCGAATGTGCCGACACTCCCTGAACATGCCGGTGCAACGCCGCAAACATTACGCGAACGCTTGACGTTACATCGCGCAAACCCGGTCTGCGCCACTTGTCACGACCGCATTGATCCGATGGGCTTCGGATTGGAGAACTACGATGTTTTGGGCCTTTGGCGGACCGAAGACGCGGGGAAGCCGATCGACGCCAAAGGAGAGCTCCCCGACGGTACGAAATTCGACGGACCGGTGGAGATGAAACAGATCCTGATGAACCAGAAGGATCTCCTCATTCGAAATCTGACGTCCAAGCTGCTTGGATACGCGTTGCAGGGTGGATTTGCCCTTCCACAAAATCCATGTAAATTCAACGGTTTAGCTAACAAGCTGGACAACGCCAAAAATTCCTGGTATAAATTCTGGGATGGACTCGACGGAATTCACAAGTGAAGCACTCAAAGAAATCCAGGTACGCCCCGTCGAACGAAGCGAGGAAGTGCGCTATCAAGAGCAGATGGCGCGTCACCACTATCTCGGCGCGCTGGCGAAGATTGGGGAGAGGGTCTGGTATATCGCGATTTGGCGCCAGCAGTGGGTGGCGCAACTCAGCCTATCGGCGGCGGCGCTGAAATGCGGCGTTCGTGATCGTTGGATAGGCTGGGACTTTCGCTCGCAGTATGGTCGGCTGAACCT